>Ga0160452_100540_pt1 | contig 23032 bp, 18 predicted proteins | sample HID1971I_E6MG_FD_108230 | JGI IMG/M metagenome (GOLD analysis project Ga0160452, IMG submission 108230) | Enriched millipede-associated microbial communities from UW Madison campus, WI, USA - HID1971I_E6 MG | ecosystem: Host-associated > Arthropoda: Insects > Digestive system > Unclassified ...
CGCGTCCAGGTGCAGCCCCTGCGGGTTCATCGTGACGGACGTGAACAGCACGTCGTCCGCCTCCGTCATCGTGCGGCCCGGCCGGTGCACGTACCGCACGTCGGGCTCCAGCTCGTCGTAGTACAGCCCGCGCTGCACCTCGTCACGCATCGCGCGCTCCCCTCCCCGGGCCGTACCGGCCCGGCGTCATGACGCCAGCCCCAGGTCGCGGGCGATGACCATGAGCTGCACCTCCGTGGTGCCCTCGCCCACCTCGAGGATCTTGGAGTCGCGGTAGTGCCGGGCCACCGGGTTCTCGTTGAGGAACCCGTACCCGCCGAAGATCTGGGAGGCGTCGCGCGCGTTCGCCATGGCCGCCTCGCCGCCCACGAGCTTCGCCACCGACGCCTCGGCCTTGAACGGCTTGCCGTGCACCTGCTTGAGCGCGGCGTCCAGCCAACACAGCCGCGCGGAGTGCACGCGCGCCTGCATGCGGGCGAGCGTGAACGCGATGTGCTGGTTCGAGCCGATCGCGTGCCCGAAGACGTTCCGCTCGCGCGAGTAGCGCAGCGCCTCCTCCAGGCAGCCCTGCGCGGCGCCGGTCGCCAGCGCGGCGAACGCGATGCGGCCCTCGTCGAGCGCGCGCAGGAAGTTGGCGTACCCGCGGCCGCGGTCCCCCAGGAGGTTCGACGCCGGCACGCGCACGCCGTCGAGCGTCAGCGGGTGGGTGTCCGACGTGTGCCAGCCGACCTTGTCGTAGCTCGGCCCCACCGTGAAGCCGGGCGTGCCCGAGGGCACGAGGAACGACGACAGCTCCTTCTGGACGGTCCCGTCCTCGGCGGTCCGCTCGCCCGTCACGGCGGTGACCGTCACGACGCTGGTGATGGACGTCCCGGAGTTGGTGATGAACTGCTTGGAGCCGTCGATCACCCACTCGCCCGCGGCCTCGTCCAGACGCGCGGTGGTGCGGGTCGCGCCGGCGTCGGACCCCGCGGCCGCCTCCGTGAGGCCGAAGGCGGCGAGCGCGCGCCCGGTCACGAGGTCGGGCAGCCAGCGCTGCTTCTGGGCGTCCGTGCCGTGCCGGAAGATCGGCATGATGCCGAGCCCGACGCCCGCCTCGAGCGTCACGGCGATCGACTGGTCCACCCGGGCGAGCGCCTCGACCGCGAGGCACAGCGACACGTAGTCCTTGCCCTGCCCGCCGACGTCCACCGGGAACGGCAGGCCGAACAGCCCGAGCTCGCCCATCTGACCGATGATCTCCACGGGCAGGCGGCGCTCGGTGTCGTACCTGTACGCGGCGGGGGCCACCACCTGGTCGGCGAACTCGCGCACCACGGCGCTGAGCTTCCGCTGCTCGTCGGTGAGCACGGTGGACTGGGTCTCGCTGATCATGACGCTCCTCGGGTGGCGGGGTCTGCCTGCGGGGGTGCGGACGCCGCGGCGGGGTCTGCCGCGGCGGGGTCTGCGGGGTCCGGCGGGGGTGTGCCGGGGTCGACGACGGCGACGACCTGGTCGAGGCGCACCTGGTCGCCGGCGCGCACGTCGAGGCGGACGACGCCGCCGACGGGCGCGAGCAGCGGGTGCTCCATCTTCATCGCCTCGACGACGACGACGGGCTGGCCGGCGGCCACGACGTCGCCGTCCGCGACGGGCACGGCGGACACGGTGCCGGGCATCGCGACCCGCACGGGTGCCTGGGCGACGCCGCCCGGCGCCGCGCCGTCGCCGGCCGCCGCCCGGTCCGCGCGGCGTCGCGCGGCGAGGGCCGCCCGGCCGAGCACGGTGAACGACGACGTCCGCCCGTCCACGTGCACCCACGCCACCCCGACCCCCGCTGTGAGCATGAAATTGGCCCGGTTCGATGGCCCTGAGTGGGCCATTTCCATGCTCACAACGATGGGGCGGGTGACGCCGCCGACGGTGAGGGCCCACCGGTCGGCCGACCGGGCGGGGCGCAGGGACGCGCGGACGGGCTCGCCGTCGTCGGTCGTGACGAGGGCGTCGGCGGCGGTGCCGACGACGGTCACGGTGTGCTCGGCCCCCGCCGCGTCGACGAGCGCGAACCGGCGCGGCGCACGTGGCCCGTTGAGCCGCCACCCGTCGACGGCGCCCCACGGCCCGGGCGCCGCGTCCTGGTGAGGGCCGAGGGCGAGCAGCGCCGCCGCCACCCGCGGGCTGTCGGAGCCGCGGGAGGGGAGGGCGTCGCCTGGCGCCGACAGGTCGGCGACGAAGCGGTCGATGAGCCCCGTGTCGAGGCGGCCGGCGCGCACGTCGGCGTCGGCGAGCAGGTCGCGCAGGAACCCGGCGTTGGTCTCGACGCCCAGCACGACGACGTCGGCGAGCAGCCCGTCGAGGCGGTCGACCGCCTCCGCCCGGGTCGGCGCCCAGGCGACGGCCTTGGCCAGCATCGGGTCGTAGTCGCCGGTCACCTCCGCGCCCTCGAGCAGCCCGCTGTCCAGGCGCACGGGGGACGCGCCCGGCCCGGCGGCCACGCCCGCGTCGTCGTAGCGCAGCACCCGCCCGGCGGCGGGCAGGAAGCCGCGGGCCGGCGACTCGGCGTACAGGCGGGCCTCGACAGCGTGCCCGCGCAGCACCACGTCGTCCTGCGCGAGGCCGAGCGGCTCGCCCGCCGCGACGCGCAGCTGCTGCTCGACGAGGTCGAGCCCGGTGACCATCTCGGTGACCGGGTGCTCCACCTGCAGGCGGGTGTTCATCTCGATGAACCAGAACGCGCCGGTGTCGTCGCCGGGCACGAGGAACTCCACGGTGCCGGCCCCGACGTACCCGACCGACCGCGCCACCGCGCAGGCGGCCTCGCCGAGCCGTGCCCGGGTCGCGGCGTCGACGACGGGCGACGGCGCCTCCTCCACCACCTTCTGGTGGCGGCGCTGCAGCGTGCACTCGCGCTCGCCCAGGTGCACGACGGCGCCGTGGGTGTCGGCGAGCACCTGCACCTCGATGTGGCGGGGGCGCTCGACGAGGCGCTCGAGCAGCAGCCCGTCGTCCCCGAACGACGACGCGGCGACGCGCCGGGCCGACGCGAGCGCGCCGGGCAGCTCGGACGCCGCGCCCACCACGACCATCCCCTTGCCGCCGCCGCCCGCGACGGGCTTGACCAGCAGCGGGAACCCGACGCCGGCAGCCGCAGCGACGAGGGCGTCGTCGTCGAGCCCGTCCTCGAGCGTGCCGGGCAGCACAGGGACGCCGTGGCCGGCGACGAGCCGCTTGGCGGCCGCCTTGTCCGCCATCGTCTCCAGCGCTCCGACCGGCGGCCCGACGAAGACGATCCCGGCCCGCGCGCACGCCCGCGCGAGCTCCGGGTTCTCCGACAGGAAGCCGTAGCCGGGATGGATCGCGTCGGCGCCGATGGCGACCGCCGCGGCCACCACGGCCTCGACGTCGAGGTAGCTGCGTGCGGCGGGGGCGGGGCCGAGGCGGACGGCGACGTCGGCCTCTTGCACGTGCCGGGCGCCGTCGTCGGCGTCGGAGTACACGGCCACGGAGCGGACGCCGAGGCGGCGCAGGGTGCCGATGACGCGGCAGGCGATCTCGCCGCGGTTGGCGACGAGCACGGTGCTGAACGGTCGGGTGGTCATGCCGCTCACATCCGGAAGAGCCCGAAGCGGGGCTCGGTCGGGGCGGACGTCGGGGAGCCGCCGGGCAGGGGCGTGCGGGCGCAGACGCCCAGCGCGAGGCCGAGCACGCGGCGGGTGTCGGGCGGGTCGACGATGCCGTCGTCCCACAGCCGCGACGTCGCGTGGTACGGGTCGCCGGCGGCCTCGTAGCCGTCGCGGATCTCCGCACGGAACGACTCCTCCTCGCCCGCGTCCCACTCCTCGCCCCGGCGGGCGAGCTGGTCGCGCTTCACGGTGGCGAGCACGGACGACGCCTGCGCCCCGCCCATCACGCTGATCCGCGACCCGGGCCAGGACCACAGGAACCGCGGCGAGTACGCGCGCCCGCACATGGCGTAGTTGCCGGCGCCGAACGACCCGCCGACGATGACGGTCAGCTTCGGCACCCGCGTGGTCGCCACGGCGGTGACCATCTTGGCGCCGTCCTTGGCGATGCCGCCGGCCTCGGCGTCGCGGCCCACCATGAACCCGGAGATGTTCTGCAGGAACAGCAGCGGGATGCCGCGCTGGTCGCACAGCTCGACGAAGTGGGCGCCCTTGAGCGCGGACTCGCGGAACAGCACGCCAGCGTTGGCCAGCACCCCGACCGGGTGGCCGTGGATGCGCGCGAACCCCGTGACGAGCGTGGTGCCGTACTCGGGCTTGAACTCGTGCAGCTCGCTGCCGTCGACGAGGCGGGCGATCACCTCGCGCGGGTCGTAGGGCTGCTGCACGTCCACCGGCACCGCGGCATACAGGCCCTCGGGGTCCACCACGGGCTCGCGGGACGGCGCGACGTCCCACGCCGGCTCGGGGTCCGGCGGCAGCGTCGCGACGATGTCCCGCACGAGGTCGAGCGCGTGCTCGTCGTCCTCGGCGAGGTGGTCGACGACGCCGGACCGCTGCGCGTGCAGCTCGCCGCCGCCCAGCTCCTCGGCCGTGACGTCCTCGCCGATCGCCGCCTTCACCAGCGGCGGGCCGCCCAGGAAGATCGTGCCCTGCCCGCGCACGATGACGGTCTCGTCGCTCATCGCCGGCACGTACGCCCCGCCCGCGGTGCACGAGCCGAGCACCGCGGAGATCTGCGGGATGCGCGCCGCCGACAGCCGCGCCTGGTGGTAGAAGATCCGCCCGAAGTGGTCGCGGTCGGGGAACACCTCGTCCTGTCGCGGCAGGAACGCGCCGCCCGAGTCCACGAGGTACACGCAGGGCAGCCGGTTCTCCAGGGCGATCTCCTGCGCCCGCAGGTGCTTCTTCACGGTGAGCGGGTGGTAGGTGCCGCCCTTGACGGTCGCGTCGTTGCAGACCACCATCACCTGCCGCCCGCTCACCAGCCCGATGCCGGCGACGACGCCCGCGCCCGGCCACGCCCCGACCTCGCCCGGCCCGGCGTCCACGCCGTACGCCGCCAGGGGCGCGATCTCGAGGAACGGGCTGCCCTCGTCGAGCAGCCGGGCCACGCGGTCGCGCGGCAGCAGCTTGCCGCGCGACGTGTGCTGGTCGCGGGCCCGCTCCGTGCCGCCGAGGGCGGCGACGGCGGTGCGCTCCCGCAGCCGCCCCGCGAGCGCGCGCTGCGCCTCGTCGTTGGTGCGGGCGGCGTCGGCGCGGGGGTCGACGGCGGAGTCGAGGACGGTCACGACGCCTCGCCCCCGGTGGCCGCCGCGGCCCCGTCCCCGCCGAGCAGCAGGGCCAGCGCCGGGTCGGCGAGCACCGCCCCGAGCTCCGCGAGGAACCGGGCGCCCTGCTCGCCGTCCACGACGCGGTGGTCGAACGTGAGGCTGAGCGTTGTCACCTGGCGCAGCGCCACCTCGCCGTCGTGCTCCCACGGCCGGCGCGCCACCTGCCCGAGCCCGAGGATCGCCGGCTCGCCCGGGTTGAGCAGCGGCGTGCCCGCGTCCACGCCGAAGACGCCGACGTTGGTGATCGTCAGCGTGCCGCCCACGAGCCGCTCGGGCGTGGTGCGGCCGGCCCGCGCCGTCGTCGTGAGGTCCGTGAGGGCGGCCGCCATCCCGGTGAGCGACAGCGTGTCCGCGGCCGGGACGTGCGGCACCACCAGCCCGCGCTCGGTGGCCACCGCGATCCCGAGGTTCACGTGCGCCGGGCGCACGATCTCGGCCTCGCCGCCGGGGCCGCCGTCCACCCAGCGGCTCGTGAGCGCGGGGTGGGTCGGCAGCAGCGCGCACACCGCCCTCGCCACCAGCGCCAGCACGGTGATGCGCGCCCCGCCCGCCATCGGGTGGGTCTTGAGGCGGGCCAGCAGCTCCATGCTCGCCGTGACGTCCACCGTGAGGAACACCGACGCCTGCGGGGCCGCCGCGCTCGCCACCATCGCCGCCGCCGTGCGCTTCCGCACGCCCCGCACGGCGGTGCGCGTCTCACCCGCGGCCGGCGCCGTCGTCGTGCCGGCGGACGCCGGGGCCGCCGGCGCTGCCGACGCCGTCTCGACGTCCTCCCGGGTGATGCGGCCGTGCGGGCCGCTGCCGGTGAGCGTCGTGAGATCGACGCCGCGCTGCCGCGCGAGCGTCCGCACCACCGGCGTCGAGCGCGGCCGCTCCCCCGTCCCGCCAGGCGGCGCGCCGGCTGCCACGCCGTTCGCGGACGACGTCGGGGCGGGTGCCGGGGCCTGTGCCGGCACGGGGGCCGGCACGTTCCGCCGCGGCCGCCGCGCGGGGCGGCCGGTGCGCTCCGGCCGCGCGCCGTACCCGACGAGGTTCGGCTCGGGCCCGTCCTCCGGCGCACCCGCAGAGTTGTCAGGACGGGCGTCGGGTATACCTCGCGCAGGCCCTGACAGCTCGGCGGTGTCGGACAGGTCGAAGGTGACCAGCGGCTCGCCCACCTCCACGGTCTGGCCCTCTTCGGCGTGCAGCACGCGCACGACGCCGGCGCACGGCGACGGCAGCTCGACCAGCGCCTTCGCGGTCTCCACCTCGGCGATCACCTGGTTGAGCTCGACGGCGTCGCCCACCGCCACGCGCCACTCGACGACCTCGGACTCGGTGAGCCCCTCGCCCAGGTCCGGCAGCCGGAACTCGCGCGTCGCCATCACGCTCCCACCTCCGCACCGGCGGTCCCCGCCGTCGCACCCGACGCGGAGACCCGGCCCAGCACGCGGTCCACGCCGTCGAGCACGCGGTCGAGGTCGGGCACCTGGTTGCCCTCGAGCTTGGCCGGCGGGTACGGGATGTCGTACCCGGTCACGCGGACCGGCGGCGCCTCCAGGTACTCGAAGCAGCGCTCGGTGACCGACGTGGCGATCTCCGCGCCGACGCCGGCCTGCCGCGGCCCCTCGTGCACCACGACCAGCCGCCCCGTGCGCCGCACGGACGCGGCGATCGTGTCGTGGTCGACCGGCGAGAGGGACCGCAGGTCGATCACCTCGACCGAGACGCCCTCGTCGGACGCCGCGACGGCCGCGTCGAGCGCGGTCGCGACGTGCGAGCCGAACGTCACCAGCGTGACGTCCTCGCCGGGCGCCACGACGCGCGCGGTCCCCATCGGCGGCGCGTCGTCCAGCGGCAGGTCCGGGTCGACCTCGCCCTTGACGTGGTAGCGGCGCTTCGGCTCGAAGAAGATCACCGGGTCGTCGCACGCGATCGCCTGGCGCAGCACGGTGGCGGCATCCTGCGGGGTGGCCACCGAGACCACGCGCAGCCCCGCCGTGTGCACGAAGTAGGCCTCGGGCGACTCGGAGTGGTGCTCCGCGGCGCCGATGCCGCCCGCCACGGGGATGCGGATCGTGACGGGCAGCTTCACGGCCCCGCGGGTGCGGGCGTGCATCTTGGCGAGCTGGCTGACGATCTGGTCGAACGCCACGTACACGAACCCGTCGAACTGGATCTCCACCACCGGCCGGTACCCGCGGTACGCCAGCCCGATCGCGGTGCCGAGGATGCCGGACTCCGCCAGCGGCGTGTCCACCACGCGACGCGGCCCGAACTCGGCCTGCAGCCCGTCGGTCACGCGGTACACGCCGCCGAGGCGGCCGATGTCCTCGCCGAGCACCATGACCGTCGGGTCGTCGGTCATCGCCCGGCGCAGCCCGGCGCCCAGCGCCTTGGCGAGGGTGAGGGTCTGGGTGGTCATCGGTCGGCCCCCTCGCCGCTCGTGGTCGTCCCGGTGGTCGTCCCTGTGGTGGTCCCGGTGTTCGGCTCGGCGGTCGCGTCCGCGAAGCCCGCGAGGTAGGCGGCGTGCTCCGCCCGCTCGGCCGCGACCGTGCGGTGCGGCTCCGCGTACACGTGGTCGAACACGCTCAGCGGCGGCGGGTCCTCGATCAGGACGACGCCGGCGCGCAGCTCGGCCGCCACGGCGTCGGCGCGGGAGCGCACGCGCGCCTCGTCGTCGTCCGTCAGCCGGCCGTCCGTCCGCAGGTACGCCGCGAGGCGCGCGATCGGGTCGCGCTCGGCCCAGGCGTCCAGCTCGGCCGCGTCGCGGTAGCGGGTGGGGTCGTCCGCGGTGGTGTGCGGGCCCATGCGGTAGGTCACGGCCTCGACGAAGGTCGGCCCGCCGCCGGTGCGCGCGCGGTGCAGCGCCTCGCGGGTCACCGCGAGGACGGCGAGCACGTCGTTGCCGTCCACCCGCACGCCCGGCACGCCGAACCCCGACGCCCGCCGGACCAGGGGCACCGGCGACTGCAGCGCCACCGGCTCCGAGATCGCCCACTGGTTGTTCTGGCAGAACAGCACGTACGGGACCTGCCACGTGGCGGCGAAGACGAACGCCTCGTTGACGTCGCCCTGGCTCATCGCGCCGTCGCCGACGTACGCCACCACGGCGGGCGTCCCGTCCGCCCCCGGCACCACGACGCCGCGCTCGACGTCGGCCTGGATCCCCAGCGCGTAGCCCACGCCGTGCAGCGCCTGCGCTCCGATGATGACCTGCGGCGTCGCCATGTTCACGGCGTACGGGTCCCAGCCCGAGGCCGTGACGCCGCGCCACACGCGCAGCAGGTCCACGGGCGAGACGCCGCGCTTGCGCGCGACCGCGTGCTCCCGGTAGCTGGAGAAGACGAAGTCGTCGTCGCGCAGCGCCGTGGCCGAGCCCACCTGCGCCGCCTCCTGGCCCTGCAGCGGCGGCCACAGCGCGAGCTCGCCCTGCCGCTGCAGCGCCGTCGCCTCGGCGTCGATGCGCCGGGCCACGACCATGTCCTCGTAGAGGCCGAGCAGCGTCGCGCGCGCCGCGTCCGTGCCGTCGTCGACGTCGGTCAGCCAGCGGTCGAGCGCCGGGTCGGGGTGCCGCACGCCCTTCTCGTCGAGCAGCCGGACCGTGCCGTCGCCCGTCCCCGCCGCCGTGCTGTTCGGACCGCCGTTCCTGCCCTCGTCCGTGCTGCCTGCATGCGTGCCGTCCGTCGTACCGGACGCCGTCTCCGTCCGCGCTCCGCCCGCTCGTGACAGGTCGTCGCGCGACGTCGAACCCATGGTGCTGGGCATCGTCGCCTCACCTCGTGTGTCGCCGGATGCTCCTCGTCGAGCGCCGGATACCGCGAACGTAACGCCGCTCACACACTGCGACCAGTACCCCGCGACACGCTGCGCAGAGTGCTCAGCGCACCCCCGTTAGGCTGGTCGATGTGCGCAGCTACGACGCCGTGGACCTGAGCCTTCTGACGGCGCTCGCCGACGACCCGCGGGCGACGATCGCCGCCCTGGCGGAGCGCCTGCGCCTGTCCCGGAACACCGTGCACGCCCGGCTCGCCCGGCTGGAGGAGTCCGGCGCGTTCCTCGCCTTCGACCGGCGCGTGAACCCCGCCGCGCTGGGCCACCCGCTGACGGCGTTCCTGGAGGTCACGGTGCGCCAGCGCGAGCTGCCCACGATCGTCGACCGGCTGGCGCAGATCCCCGAGGTCGTGCAGGCGTACGGGCACAGCGGCGCCGCCGACCTGCGCGTGCACGTCGTGTGCCGCGACACCGACCACCTGTTCCGCATCGACGCCGCCATCCTCGCCATCGACGGCGTGGAGCGCACCGAGACCTCGCTGTCCATGGGCGAGCTCATCCCGTACCGCATCCGGCCGCTGATCGACGAGGCCCGGCGGTCGCTCGAGGGCTGAGCCCCTGCACCAGGGCCGTGGCACCTTCGACCACGGGATCCGTACCGGGATCCGGGCCGATGACGATACGGATCCCGTGCTCGAAGGGTGCGGCGCGTCAGGGCCGCCAGACCACCACCAGGTCGGCGGCGTCGCGCGCGGGCTCGACGAGCTCCGCGTTGACCTGGTCCGACCCGTGCGCCCAGCGCCGGGCGTCGTAGCGGCTCTTGCCGAACGCGTGGTGCCGCTCGACCAGCCGGGCTCGGCGGACGTCGTCGGCCACGTCGAGGTACCAGACCTCGGTCATCAGGGCGCGGGCGGCGGGCCACGCGCCGGTCGTCGCGAGCAGGTAGTTGCCCTCCGTCACGACCAGCGGCACGTCGGCGGGCACGGCCACGCCCGCCGCGACGGGCTCCTCGATCTCCCGGCGGAACACCGGCGCGTACACCGGCGGGTCGCCGGGCCGGGCGGCGGCGAGCCGGGCGATCAGCGCCGCGTACCCGGCGTCGTCGAACGTGTCGATCGCGCCCTTGCGCTCCCGGCGCCCGAGGTCGGCCAGGACGGCGTCCGACAGGTGGTAGCCGTCCATCCCGACCTCGACGGCGAGCCGCGGGCCGAGCGCCTCGGCGAGCGCACGGGAGAGCGTCGACTTCCCGGCTCCCGGCGGCCCGACGATCCCGAGGACGCGCCGCTCCCCCGGCACGGCCAGGCGCCGGACGCGCTCGACGAGGTCTGCCGTCGTCGCCTCGACGGCCGTCACTCGCGCTCTGCCCCGAGGTGCGCCAGCCACGACCTCGGCCCGACGTGCGCCACCCGCGTGCTCGCGACGCGCACCGCGGCGGCGCACGCGTCGGGCAGCGCCGCCCCGCGCGCGAGCGCCGCCGCGAGCGCGCCGTGGAACGCGTCCCCCGCGCCGAGCGTGTCCCGCGCCGCGACGCGCGGCACCGCGACCGTGCCGTGGCCCCGGTCGTCGGCCCACGCGACCGGGTCCGCGCCGTGGGTCACCACCACGGACCGCGCGCCGAGCAGCCGCGCGCCGTGCGCCCCGTCCGACGCCCCGGGCGCGATCGCCGCGGGCACGGCGAAGTCGGCGCTCAGCGCCGCGACGTCCGCCGCGGGCAGCAGCTCCGCGAACAGCGGCCGCCACCGGCCGCCGTCGAGCACGACCTGCGGCCGCGGCCGCAGCCTGTCGACGTGCGCGAGCACGGCGCGCGCGACCGCGGGGTGGTGCCCGTCGAGCAGGACGAGGTCGGGCCGCGGCAACGCGGCGAGCGCGCGGGGCGTCGGCGCGGGCGCCGGCGCCAGGGCGGCGTCGGCGGACACCACCGACCGCTCGCCGGTCGCGTCGTCGACGAGGACGGCCGAGACCGCGAGCGGGAACCCCTCGTCCGGGCCGGCGACGTCGTGCACCTGCACGTCGCGGTCGTCGAGGTCGGCCCGGGCCGCCTGCGCGACCGGGCCGGCGCCGAGCGCGCTGACCAGCACGGCCCGCACGCCGAGCGCCGCGGCGGTCACCGCCGCGTTGGCCGCGGGCCCGCCGGCCGAGACGTCCTGCCGCGTGGCCGTGACCTTCTCGTTCGCGCCCGGGCGCCGCGCCGCCCGGTGCACGACGTCGAGCGTCGTGAGCCCGACGAACCAGCAGACGGCCATCTCGGCCTCCCCTCCCGTGCGGGCGTGAGCCCGAAGGGCCGTTCAGGCGCGAACGGTCCCCGAGCCCGCGCCGGCGTCAGCGGCCGGTGCCGTCCACGGCGTGCGGCTCGATGGCGGCGATCTCCTCGTCGGTGAGCGCCGGGGCGGCGAGGGCCGCCACGTTGTCCTCGAGCTGCGCCACCGACGACGCGCCGATGAGCGCCGACGTCACGCGGTCGTCGCGCAGCACCCACGACAGCGCGAGCTGCGCGAGCGTCTGCCCGCGGCCCTCGGCGATCGCGTTCAGCGCCCGCGCCCGGTCCAGGTACGTGTCCGTGAGGTTGGACGACGACAGGAACGGTGAGTCGCTGCGCGCGGCGCGCGAGCCCTCGGGGGCCGACCCGCCGAGGTACCGGCCGGTGAGCAGGCCCTGAGACAGCGGCGAGAAGACGATCGTGCCGACGCCCAGGTCCTCGACGACGTCGAGCAGGGACTCGCTCTGCCGGCCGTCGTACGCGTCGTCGCGGTCGGCGATCTCCACGTGCCGGTTGAACATCGAGTAGCTGGGCTGGTGGATGAGCAGCGGCACACCGAGGTCGGCAAGGACCTGCGCGGCCTCGCGGGTGCGCGACGGCGAGTAGTTGGAGACGCCCACGTACGTGGCCTTGCCCTGCTGGACGGCGGACGCGAGCGCGCCCATCGTCTCGGTCAGCGGCGTCGAGGGGTCCGGGCGGTGGTGGTAGAACACGTCGACGTGGTCCAGGCCCATGCGGGTCAGGGACTGCTCGAGGGACGACAGCAGGTACTTGCGCGAGCCGTGGTCGCCGTACGGGCCGGGCCACATGTCGTAGCCGGCCTTCGTGGAGATGACGAGCTCGTCGCGGTACGGGCGCAGGTCCTTCGCCAGGTGGCGGCCGAAGTTCTCCTCCGCCGAGCCGTAGGGCGGGCCGTAGTTGTTGGCCAGGTCGAAGTGCGTGATCCCCAGGTCGAACGCCCGGCGCAGGATGGCGCGCTGGGTGTCGAACGGGTTGACGTCGCCGAAGTTGTGCCACAGGCCCAGCGACAGGGCGGGCAGGTCCAGGCCGGAGCGGCCGGTGCGGCGGTAGGTCATCGACTCGTAGCGGGCGTCGTCGGCCAGGTACCGAGGTGCGAGAGGCATGGGTCCCATCCTTGCGCACCCGGCCGACACGCCGCGCGAGTCGCTCACTCCGCCGGGGGCACCGGGAAGTTGGCGCGGAACACGTTGTCCGGGTCCCAGTCGCGCTTCACCTCGCGCAGGCGGGTGAGCGTGGGCTCGGGGAAGGCGTCGGTGATCCGCTCGGGCCGGGTGTCCGTGTCGAACGACAGGTACAGCCCGTCCGTCGACGGCGCCATGATCGCGTCCCACGCGGCGTCCAGCCGGCCCTGCGAGGACGACATCGCGGACAGCAGGAAGTTCTGGTGCCGGTGGGCGTACGCCGTCGCCCCCTCCTCGACGTCGTTCCCCGCGCCGCCGGTCGCGCGGACCTGCAGGAAGTACGCCTCCCCCGACAGCGCGAGCTTCTCGAACGCCCGGGCCGTCGCGGTGTCCAGGTGCGCGACCAGGCCGGAGCGCACGGCCGGGTCGCCGCCGCCCTGGTGGTGCTTCTCCCCCGCCTGCACCACCCCCGCGTACGGCAGGAGGTACGCCTGGTGGCCGAGCAGCGGTCCCGTGCCGGCGAGCCGTTCGAGCTGCTCGACGGCGGCGTCGGTGTCGTCGCCCGCCCAGACGGTCATGAGCTGGGCGACGGGGCCCTGGTCGTCGCTGCCGTCGGCGAGCCGTCCGCGGCGCCCGGGCGACAGGATGAGGAAGCTCGTGAGCTCGCGCGGCGCCGACTCGACGACGGCGCCCCAGCGCTCGAGCACGCCCGCGACGTCGGTCGCGTCGAGGGTCATCTGCGAGAACACGACGTTCCCCTGCGCGTTGCCGAGCTCCATCGCCTCGATCTCGACCCACGTCACGACGCCCAGGTTGCCGCCCGCGCCGCGCAGCCCCCAGAACAGGTCCGGGTGCTCGTCGGCCGACGCGCGCACCACGCGCCCGTCGGCGGTGACGACCTCCGCCGCGACGACGTGGTCGATCGTCAGGCCGTAGGTGCGCCCGAGGAAGCCGACTCCGCCCGCCGTGGCGAGGCCGCCCACCCCCACCCCGCCCGAGTCGCCGGAGCTGATCGCCCAGCCGCGCGGCGCGAGCGCCTCGGCGACCCGGCCCCACGTGGCGCCGACGCCGACCCGCACGCGCCGGGTCGCCTCGTCGACCACCTCGACGTCGTCGAGCGCACCGAGGTCGACGACGATGCCGCCGTCGTTGGTCGACCGTCCGCTGATGCCGTGACCGCCCGACCGCACGCCGAGCGGCACGTCCTGCGACCGGGCGAACCGCACGGCCTCCGCGACCTGCCCGGCATCGCGCGGCCTCAGCACCAGGCCCGGCGCGCCGGAGCGCAGGTAGTTGTGGCGGACGGCGTCGTACGCGCGGTCGCCGGGCTCGACGGCGGTCGCCGCGAGCGCCGGCGGCACCGCGCCGTAGTCGATGCCCGGGCGGCGCAGCGCGATCGCCCGCCCGCCGCGCTGCGTGGCGGCGGGCGCCGTGCCCGACGACGCGCGCTCGCGCGCCACCAGCTCGCGCACCGCGGGCGCGACCTCCTGGCCGTAGACCTGGATCAGGTTCGGGTCGTCGGCGGCCAGGATCACCGTGCCGATGCCGTCCTCCAGCGCCAGCGCGGCCAGCTCGTCCACCCACTGCTCGACGGGGCCCTGCAGGAAGCCGCCCGGCTGCGCGGTGAGCGCGCCCTGCACGTTGAGCAGGCGCCGGATCTCCGCCGGGTGCCGCCCGGCCTCCTCGGCCGCCTCGTCGATGATCGCGTGCCCGCGCTGCAGGTCGCCGTCCTTGAGGTAGGCCAGCGACGGGAGCCAGCCGTCCGCCTTGCGGGCGACGAGCCGCAGCATGCGGGGCTTGAGCGCGCCGAGCCAGATCGGCACGTCGTGCGCCGGCTCGGGCCCACGCTTGGCGCCGGTGACGCGGTGGTGGGCGCCTTCGACGCGCAGCGCCCGGCGCTCGCGTCCGTCCCAGATCCCCCAGATGATGTCGAGCGCCTCGTCCAGCGCGTCCACGGACTCGCCCGGGGAGAGCCGCGTGCCGCCCATCGCGACGATCGGGTCCCAGAACCCGCCCGCGCCCAGGCCCAGGGCGGCCCGGCCGCCCGAGAGCAGGTCGAGCGACGCGACGGCCCGCGCCAGCACCGCCGGGGGCCGCAGCGGCAGGTTGAGCACGTTGCCCGCGACGGTGACGCGCTCGGTCTGCGCGGCCACCCACGACAGCAGCGTCCAGGTGTCGAGGAACGCCGGCTGGTACGGGTGGTCCTGGAACGTCACCAGGTCCAGACCGGCCGCCTCCGTGACCTGCGCGAGCCGCACCGGCGCCTGCGGGTCGCGGTTAGTGGGGGTGAGGAACGTGCCGAAGACCAGGTCGTGACCGTAGTCCGTCATGCGGGGCCTTTCGCGGGAGAGGACCGCTCCCGCCGGGCGGGAGATCGTCTGTCGCACAGACGATATCAGCGGCAACTCTTCTGGCCGAACACGCATTCCCCTACGATGGCGGGGTGAGCACCACGACCGACCCCACGAGCCCCTCGCGCACGGACGCCCCGTCGCCGCTGGGCTGGTCGCTCGCCGCACTCCTGCGCGAGTGGAGCGCGCACGTGGCCGCCGCCTGCGCCGACGTGCCGCACGGCGGGCGCGGCTACGAGGTGCTCGCCGCTGTCACCCGCGACGCCCCGCCCACCCAGGCGGCGCTCGCCGCGCGGCTCGGCATCGACCGCACCGTCATGACCTACCTGCTCGACGAGCTCGTCGGCTGCGGCCTCGTCGAGCGGCAGCCCGACCCGGCCGACCGGCGGGCGCGCCGCATCGTGGTGACCGACCACGGCCGTGCCGTCCTCGCCGACCTCGACGCGCGCGTACGCACCGCCGAGGACGAGCTGCTCGCCGGGCTGGACGACGCCGAGCGCGACGCGCTGCGCCACCTCCTCGTGCGTGCCGCGACCGGCGCCGCGCCGGGCGACGACCGCTGCGCCGTCGTCGCCCGGGTGGTGGACACAGGGGCCTGACCGCCCGCGGTCAGCCCGGGGACCCGACGGTCACCACGGCACCGGCCCGAGGGCGTCGACGAACGTCCCGGACGGCGCCGAGTCCGGCAGGGTCGCCGCCCGGTGCACGACCTCGGCCGCCTCCGCCGGCGTCAGCGGCGCCTGGGTCCGGTTGACCGGCGTGAGCTCGGTCTGGACGAAGCCCGGGCAGACGGAACTGACCTTGATCGGCGTGCCGGCGAGCGACTTCGCCAGCGCGACGGTCACGGCGTTGAGCGCCGCCTTCGACGACTGGTAGGCCGGGACCACCATCGAGTAGTAGGGCGACGCCGTGTCCTGCTGGTCCGCGAGCGACCCCATCCGGGTGGTGACGTTGACGATGCGGCCGGCAGGGCTCCGCCGCAGCAGAGGAAGGAACGCCTCGGTGACGGCGACCGGGCCGAGCACGTTGGTGTCGTACGTGGCACGGAACAGGTCGACGTCGACGACCTCGCGCCCCTCGGCCGTCGCCTCGGGGAGGATGCCGGCGTTGTTCACCAGGACGTCGAGCCGGCCGTGCGCCGCCTCGACCTCCGTGGCCGCCGCGCGGACCTGGGCGAGGTCGGTCACGTCGAGCGTGACGCTGCTCGCGGCCAGCCCTTCGTCGACCAGCGCGGCGGCGGCCGCCCGGCCTGCCGCGGCGTCCCGGGCCCCGACGACGACGTGCGCGCCGCTGAGCGCCAGTCGGCGCGCGGTGGCGAGCCCGAGCCCGCGGGTGGCTCCGGTGACGAGTGCGATCTGCATGAGCGGTCCTCTCGAAGAGCGATGTCCTCCCGGCCTCGTGGCGAGGCCGGACGCTCAGCACACCACCGCCCGGACGGCATGGCTGGCGGGAATCGGACACGGCGTCCGAGGTCCCGGCACCACCCCGTCACCCTCCGTCGAGAACGGGACCCACCGCGTCGTCCGGTCGGACGGCGGGACGGATCCCGAGCTCGAAGGGCGCGGTCAGCCGCCGATCGCGGCGCCCACGTCCTGGAGGAACGCGTCGGCGGCCTCGTCGGGCGTCATGCGCTCGAACAGCACCTCGGTGTTGATCCGGATCATGATGTCCTGGATCTCGTTCGCGCCGTTCGGCGGCACGGCCGGGTTGTCGACGACGTCGTCCTCGAGGTCGGCCATGAAGTCCGCGACCTTCTGGTCCGCGTCCGTGAGCTCGGGGAGGATCGCCTCGCGCACCGACATGTTGGCCGGCAGGCCGCGGTCGGTGAGCTGGAGCTTCGCGACCTCCGGGTCGTTGAGCAGGAAGTCGACGAGCTTGGCCGCCTCCTCCGGGTGCTCGCTCTTGGCCGAGACGGAGTAGTACATCGCCGGCTTGAAGTACATGCCGGTGCGCTCGAACTCCGACTCGCCGGGCAGCCGCAGCAGCTCCAGGTCGTGGCCGGAGGCGTCGGAGAGCGCCCCGAGCTGGTTGGACCACCACACGCCCATCGCGCCGGCGTTGGTGCCCAGCAGCGAGCCCTCCGGCCCGGCGTTCTGGTACTCCACCGAGCGGGAGGCGTCGGGCTGGCCGCCGTTGGCCATGAGGTCCAGCGACGTCTGGAAGAACTCGGCGACCGTCTCCTTCGAGACCCCGAGCGTGCCGTCCGCGGTGTAGAGCGTCTCGCCCTTCTGCCGCGCGAGGACGTTGAGCCCGGCCTCGTTGAACCCGTAGTCCTGGGCGCCCCACACGCCGTCGCCCGCGCCCTTCGCGATCTTCCCCGCGATGTCGACGTAGTCGTCCCACGTCCAGGTCGTGTCGTCCGGCAGGTCCACGCCGGCGTCGTCGAAGATCTGCGGGTCGGCGACCATCGCGTAGGCGTTCACGCCCGTGGGGATGCCGACGAGCGCCCCGTCCACCTCTCCGGTGCCGAGGACGTCCTCCGAGATCTCGGAGGTGTCGATGTCCAGGTCGCCGAGGTCGGCGATCACGCCGCGCGACGCGTAGTCGGACAGGTAGCGCTCCTCCTGCGTGATGACGTCCGGGGTGTCGCCGCCCGCCGTGGCGGTGGCGAGCTTGTCCCAGTAGCCGTCCCAGTCCGTGTAGTCCGGCACCACGGTGATGCCGGGGTTCTTCTCCTCGAACAGGTCGATGATCTGCTGGGTGGTCTTGTGCCGGTCGTCCGACCCCCACCAGGAGAAGCGGATCTCGACGTTCCCGCCGTCGCCGCCCTCGTCGGACGGCAGCGCGCCCGAGTCGCCGGAGCAGGCGGTGAGGGCGAGCGCCCCCGCGGCGGTGAGGGCGACGAGCGCGGCGCCGCGGCGTCGCGTCGCCCGGATGGCTGGGACTCGCATGAGGTTCTCCTTCGAACGACGGGATGCGACCTACTTGATGCCGGTGGTGGCGATGCCCTTGACGAGGTACTTCTGGCCGAACAGGAAGACGAGGAACACGGGGATCAGCGAGACGATCGACATCGCGAACAGCGGCCCCCACGAGCTGTTGCTCGTCGCGTCCACGAAGGTGCGCAGGGCGATGGGAACGGTGTACATGTCCGGTTTCGTCAGGAAGATGAGCTGGCTGAAGAAGTCGTTCCACGTCCAGATGAACGTGAAGATCGCGGTGGTGGCGAGGGCCGGCAGCGACAGCGGCAGCATGATCCGCAGGAAGATGCGCCCGTGCCCGCAGCCGTCGAGCCGGGCGGCCTCGTCGAGGTCCTTCGGGATGCCGCGGAAGAACTGCACCATGAGGAAGACGAAGAACGCGTCGGTGGCCAGCAGCTTCGGCACGATCAGCGGCAGGAACGTGTTGATCCACGACAGGGACGAGAACAGGATGTACTGCGGCACGATGATCACGTGGATCGGCAGCATGATCGACATGAGCATGACGGCGAACCACAGGTTGCGGCCCCGGAACTTGAGCCGGGCGAACGCGTAGGCCGCCATCGAGCAGGAGACCAGGTTCCCCAGCACCGAGCCGAGCACGACGATCGCCGAGTTCAGCAGGTAGTGGCTGAACGGGTCCAGCAGCGCGTTCCAGCCGTCCGTGTAGTTGCCGAAGTCCCACTCGGTGGGGATCAGGCCCGGCTCGCGGAAGATCAGCTCGGTCGGCTTGAACGAGCTCGCCAGCATCCACAGCAGCGGGTAGAGCATGACCAGCCCGAACGCGATCAGCGCGACGTGGCGCGCCGCGCGGCGGACGGCGGCCCACCCGCGGCGGCGCGGCAGGCGGCGCTCGGGGTAGGTCGCCGCCACCTCGGAGAGCGTGGGGCGAGGGGCCGCGGGACGCGCGTCGGTGCGCGCGGGAGCGTCAGTCATCGTAGAAGACCCAGAACTTGGAGGCGAGGAAGTTCACGGCGGTCATGCCCGCCACGACGAGCAGCAGGAACCACGCCATCGCCGACGCGTACCCCATCTGGTAGGACCCGAAGCCCTTCTCGTAGAGGTACAGCGTGTAGAAGAGCGTGGAGTCCACCGGGCCGCCCGTGCCGCCGCTGACGATGAACGCCTGCGTGAACGACTGGAACGCGCCGATGAGCTGCAGCACCAGGTTGAAGAAGATGATCGGCGTGAGCAGCGGCAGCGTGATGCTCCGGAACCGGCGCCACCGCCCCGCCCCGTCGATCGACGCGGCCTCGTAGTACATCGCCGGGACCTGCCGCAGGCCGGCCAGGAAGATCACCATCGGCGCGCCGAAGGTCCAGACGTTGAGCACCATGAGCGTGCCGAGCGCGTAGTCGGGGTGCGACACCCAGCCCACGCCCTCGACCCCGAAGAAGCCGAGCACCTGGTTGACCAGGCCGTCGGCGCCGAACACCTGGCGCCACAGGATGGCGATCGCGACGCTGCCGCCCAGCAGCGACGGCAGGTAGTAGACCGACCGGTAGAACGCCAGCCCGCGCAGCCCCTTGTCGAGCACGACGGCGAGCGCGAGCGCGGCGGCGAGCTGCAGCGGCACCGAGACCAGCACGTAGGTGAAGGTCACCTTGAGCGCCTGGAAGAACCGCGGGTCGTCGAACATCCGGGTGTAGTTCTCGAGGCCGATCCAGCCCGGCGCCTCGAGCAGGCTGTAGTCCGTGAAGGACAGGTACAGGGACGCGACCAGCGGGAACGCGGTGACGAGGATCAGCCCGGCGAACCACGGGGCGAGGAAGACCGCCGCGGCCCTGCCGTCTCCCTTGCGCCGCTCCTTGGCCGCGGAGCGGGTGCGGGCGACCTCCTGGATCACCGCCATCGCGGCACCTCGCCGATCGGCGTGCTGCTGGGCGTCATCGCCGGCCTCCCGATCCTCGTCGACCTGCGGCCCGGGCGTCGTTGCCCAGAAACCGGTTGCTTCTCGGGAACGTACCACGACAGGAACCGGTTTCCAATGGTGTACCGTCGGCTCGTGAGCCCGAGGAGGCATCGATGCCTGACGTGAACCTCCGGCGACCGTCCGTGACCATCGCGGACGTCGCCGCCGCCGCCGGCGTCTCGCGCGCCACGGTCTCCCGCGTGATGAACGGTCGCAGCACGGTCGACCCCGGCATCGCCGCCCGCGTGCAGGAGGCGGCGATCGACCTGAACTACCGCCCCAGCAACGTGGCGCGGAGCCTGTCCCTGGGCCGCACGGAGACCGTCGCGCTCGTCGTGCCCGACCTCGGCAACCCGGTCTTCCAGCAGATCCTGCGCGGCGTCACCTCCGCCGCCGCCGAGGACGGCTACCGGGTGCTCGTGGCCGACGCCGCGGAGGACCCGTCCGAGGAGGCGGCCATCGCCCGCGAGGCCCGCATGCGCTGCGACGCGCTGATCCTGGTCGCGCCCCGCATGCCCGGGTCCGCGCTCGACGCCCTGCTCCCCCTGGTCACCCCGGCCGCCGTGATCAACCGCGAGGTCGACCACGCGGCCACGCCGAGCCTCGTCATCGACTACGCGGACGCCACCGTGCAGGTCGTCGAGCACCTGGTGGGCCTGGGGCACCGCCGGCTCGCCTACCTCGCCGGGCCGCGCGCCGCCGCCACCGACGTGGCCCGGCGGAGCGGGCTCGCGACCGCCCGCGAACGCCACCCGGACCTCGAGGTCGTCGAGCTCCCCGTGGGCGCCGACCTCGCGTCGGGGCACGCCGCCGCGGGCCAGGTGCTCGCGAGCCGCGCCACCGCCGTCGTCGCCTACAACGACCTCGTGGCGTTCGGCCTCCTGGCCGCGCTCAACGAGGCCGGCGTGGCCGTGCCCGGCGACATCTCGGTGGCCGGGTACGACGACATCGACCTCGCTCGGTACGCGACGCCCGGGCTGACCACCGTGTCCGTGCCGCAGGCCGAGCTCGGTCGCCAGGCCTGGCGGGAGCTGCACGCCGTGATCGACGACGACGCGCACGCCGCCGCGACCACCCGGTTCACGGCGCGGCTCGAGGCACGGTCCAGCACGGGCCCGGTGCCGCGCACGATCACGCGCGCCGTGGTCACCGAGCCCGCGCCGGTCCCCGCCCCGGAGGCCGACGACGTCGACACCGGCCCCACGTGGTCGGTCGAGCCGCGCGAGGTGGTGCTGCGCCACACCCGCGACCGGGTGCCGCTGGCGCGGTACGTCGACGGCGATCGGCTGCCCGCCATCCACTCGCCGCGCCCCTACCTGCACCCGGTGCACTCGCTCGCGGGCGTGCCGCTCACCGAGTCCGAGCCGGTGGACCACCGCCACCACTACGGCGTCAGCGTGGCGGTGGCGGACGTCAACGGCACGAGCTTCTGGGGCGGCCGCACGTTCGTGGCGGACGTCGGCCCGACGCTGCTGCCCAACCACGGGCGGCAGGTGAGCACCCGGGCGGAGGTCGACCCGCTGGCCCCGCACGTGCTGCTCGACACCGTGCGCTGGGACGACGAGCACGGCAACCCGCTGCTCGACGAGCAGCGCCGGCTCGGCGCGCGCCTCCTGGGCGACGACGGCTGGGCGCTCGAGTGGCGCACCACCCTGCACGCGTCGCACGGCCCGCTGGAGATCCGCTCCCCCGCGACCAACGGTCGGCCGGGCGCCGGGTACGGCGGGGTGTTCTGGCGGGCGCCGATCTCGCAGAGCACCGTGGTGCTGTCCGAGGCGGGCGAGGGCGAGGAGCTGGCGCACGGCAGCACGTCGCCGTGGGTCGCGTACGTGCAGCAGCACCACGACCCGTACTCCGAGGACCGGCCGACCACGCTGCTGCTCGCGCAGACCTCGCCGCCGCGGCACTGGTTCCTGCGCGCAGCCGAGTACCCCGGCGCCGGCCCCGCGCTGGCCTGGGACACGCCCCTCACCGTGCCCGCGGGCGGCACCGTCGAGACCGGGATCGTGGCCGCCCTCGTGGACCGCGCGCTCGACCTCGACGAGGCGGCCGCGCTGGCCACCGCGCTGCGCTGACCGGGCCCGGCCCTCCCGCACGACCGACGACCGAAGGACGACGATGACCGACCCGACCTCCGACGGCCTCGCCCCCCAGATCGCGGTGGTGGGCCTGCACGGCCACGGAGCCTCGCACGTGCGTCGCGTGCTCGAGCTGCAGCGCACCGGCCGGGCGCGGCTGGCGGCCGTCGTCGACCCGCGGGAGCCCGGGCCGGGGCACGACGCGCACGACGCCGGCGTCCCCTGGTACCCGACGCTCGGCGACCTGCTGTCCACGCCGTCGGCCCGGGTGGACGTCGTCGTGCTGAGCACCCCGATCCCCACGCACCTGCCGCTGGCCCGCGCCGCGATGGAGGCGGGCATCGACGTGCTGCTGGAGAAGCCCACGACGGCGTCCCTGGCGGAGCACACCGAGCTCGTGGCCGTGGCCGAGCGCACCGGCCGCCGCTGCCAGGTGGGGTTCCAGACGTTCGGCTCGCACGCCCTGCCCGCTGCGGCCGACCTGATCGCGCGCGGCGAGATCGGCGACGTCCTGGGCCTGGGCGCGGTCGGCACCTGGGTGCGCACGGCGGCCTACTGGCAGCGCGCGGCCTGGGCGGGGCGGCGACGCCTGGACGGGCGGGACGTCGTCGACGGCGTCGTCACCAACCCGCTGGCGCACGCGGTCGCGACCACCCTGCGCCTCGGCGGGGCCACCACCGCGCAGGACGTCACCTGGGTGGACGCCGACCTGTACCGCGCCAACCCGATCGAGGCCGACGACACGTCGTCGGTGCGGGTGCAGGACACGCGCGGGCGCCGCTACGGCTTCGGACTCACGCTGTGCGCGCCCGAGCGCTCCCCCGCACGCGTGGTCGTGCACGGCAGCCGGGGCGAGCTCGTGCTGGAGTACGAGCACGACCGGCTGCTGCTGCGCACGGAGGCCGCACAGACGGCCAAGACGTACGGGCGCACGTCGCTGCTGGACGACCTGCTCGCCGCCCGCGTCGACGCCCGCCGCCCCCTGTTGTGCGACGTCCGCGACACCGGCGCGTTCATGCGGGTGCTCGAGGCCGTGCGCACCAGCGCCGACCCGGCACCGATCGCGCCGGAGCTCGTCGACTGGCAGGGCGAGGGTGACGAGCGCCACCCCGTCGTGCGCGACGTCGAGCACTGGTGCGCCGAGGTCGCCCGCACGCAGCGCACCTTCGCCGAGCTCGGCGCCCCCTGGGCCCGCTGACCCGCCGAGGTAGTCCGAACTGCGCCGAGGTAGTCGGATCTTCGCCGAGGTAGTCGGATCTTCGCCGAGGTAGTCGGATCTTCGCCGAGGTAGTCGGATCTTCGCCGAGGTAGTCGGATCTTCGCCGAGGTAGTCGGATCTTCGC
>Ga0160452_100541_pt1 | contig 23002 bp, 23 predicted proteins | sample HID1971I_E6MG_FD_108230 | JGI IMG/M metagenome (GOLD analysis project Ga0160452, IMG submission 108230) | Enriched millipede-associated microbial communities from UW Madison campus, WI, USA - HID1971I_E6 MG | ecosystem: Host-associated > Arthropoda: Insects > Digestive system > Unclassified ...
GAGGAATTGAAAACGGTACTCAACCGCATGCTCGATCCACAAAACCTCACCTATAGCATCAGAGACAAGGCCATCATCATTAAAGAAAAAGAAGCTTCTTTACTCATCAAAGCACAATCCGCCATCCTGAAACTAATTCAGGACATCACCGCCACAGGCCGGGTAGTCGATGAAAAAGCTGCTCCGCTTGTTGGTGCAAACGTAAGAATCAAAGGAACCAATAAAGGCGCCAAAACGAACGAAAACGGAATATTTACTTTGAAGGGTGTCGATGAGGACACAGTGTTAGAGATCTCCTACATTGGCTACAAGATCAGGGAAGTTAAAGCCTCAATGAAGTTAGAGAATATAGCATTAGAGATTTCCACTGATGACCTGGAAGAGGTGAATGTAATGGTCTCTACAGGATACCAGACTTTACCAAAAGAAAGAGCAACAGGTTCTTTTGTACAGATCGATAATAATCTACTTAACCGGAGTGTAAGTACAGACATACTTTCTCGTTTAGATGGAGTAACCAGTAGCCTATTATTTGATAGAAGAGATAAAGAAAATACAAAACTTCAAATTAGAGGTATTAGCACCGTTTTTGCTTCACCCCAGCCATTGATCATTCTTGACAATTTTCCCTATGAGGGAGATATCAACAATATTAATCCAAACGATGTAGAAGCTGTTACGGTGCTGAAGGATGCTGCTGCTGCTTCTATATGGGGGGCAAGAGCCGGAAATGGAGTTATTGTTATCACAACAAAAAAGGGCAGGTACAATCAGCCATTGCAGATCAGTATAAATACAAATTTCACTTTGGCTCCAAAACCTGACCTCTTTAATATACCAGAAATGTCCACTTCGGATTATATCAGTGCGCAAAGATATCTGTTCAATAACAATTTTTATGACGATGACTTAAATGATGCTCAGACTTATCCACCTTTGGGAGAAATAGTTGAGCTACTTTCAAAACAGAGAAACCTTCCATCGACAGACGTTCAGGCAAGGGCATTGATTGACGAACAAATCAATGAGCTTCAACGATACGATGTCCGTAATGATTTTGAAAAATATATCTATCAAACTTCCGTAAACCAACAACATTCTTTAAGTATCAGCAGCGGAACAGAAAATGCAAAATATATGATTGCTGCCGGATATGACAGGAACATTCCACAATTAAAAGGCAACGCATCTGAACGGCTTACTTTGCGCTTTAATCATTCACAAACACTTCTCAAAAATCTTGAGCTTCAAACAAATATTGCTTTCACTAGAAGTTCATCCCAGATGAATAGTACGGGCGGGTATTTTGGAAATTATAATATTGGCAGCAGAAATATTTATCCATACTCACGATTTGCCACTGATGATGGTTTGCCCTTGGCAATTGAGCGGAACCTACGCAAATCATTCATAGATGGTACGTTAAGCAACGGGCTGCTGGATTGGTCATATAAGCCTCTTGATGAACTCAATCTTTCTGACAACAGCAACATTGGTCAGGATATTCGCATCAATACTGCTGCAGTTTATAAACTTTCCTCTGCATTTCAGTTTGAACTTAGGTATCAATATGGTTCATATAGTGTGAATGGTAAAAACTATCACAATTCGGAATCTTATTTTACACGTGATCTCATCAACCGGTTTACAGATGTGTCGTCAGGAAAAATGATCCGAAATATTCCCTTAGGTGGAATTTTAGATGAAAGTACAGCGAGGTTAACTGAAAATTCAATAAGGGGACAACTGAATTTCAATACACAATGGGGTAAGAATCACCAGCTGTCGGCCATAGCCGGGATTGAGGCAAGGCAGACAAATACCGAAAACCGAACATTCAGAAATTACGGTTATGATGATGATCGTTTAACTTATTTGCCAGTAGATTATCTAAAAGAATATCCCTCCTACAATAATATGTTTGGATCATCAAGAATTGATGGAAACATCAATTTTGGTTCTTTACTAAATCGCTTTTTTTCTTTTTATACTAATGCTGCCTATAGCTATAAGAACAGATACACATTGTCTGTTAGTGCAAGAAAGGATGCGTCTAACCTTTTCGGTGTTGAAGCAAACAGAAAAGGAGTTCCGCTCTGGTCAACGGGTGTCTCATGGAACATTTCTGACGAGCCATTTTATAAATTAAATTTAATCCCTGTATTACGGGCGAGATTGACCTATGGCTATAGTGGCAATCTTCCAACAGATCAATCGGCACTTACCATCATTTCTTATGCTCCTGCGACAGATAATAGTGTAAGCCTACCATTCGCCAACATAACCAATCCTCCTAATCCATTATTGAGATGGGAAAAGGTAGGGATGATAAATGCAGGAATTGATTTTGGAATAATAGGCAACCGAATATCTGGTAGTATTGAATATTTCTCCAAGGATGTTAAAGATATGCTTGGAAATGAGACCACCGATGCGACAAAAGGATTTGGAGGGATAGTTACCAATAGTGCAAATATGACAGGTCAGGGAATTGATATATCATTAAGTTCAATAAACACGGCCGGAAATTTTAAATGGCGGAGCACATTGCTGTTTAGCTATGTCACCAATAAGTTAACAAAATACCTCTCTCAACCCTCACTTTATGCAAATGCCTATATAGGTGACGGCAACGCATTAATTTCCCTACAGGACAAAATGCCCTATATGGTCATAAGCTACAAATGGACAGGCTTAGATGGGCAAAATGGCAATCCGCAAGGAATATACAACGGGCAGACCAGTAGTGATTACTACAACATAACAAATAATACCTTGCTTACTGATGCGGTGTTCCATGGATCGCCCTTGCCTTTATATTTCGGCTCGATCAGAAATGGTATTTCATGGAAGAATTGGTCGGTCTCAGTCAATGTAGGTTATAAATTTGATTATTATTTCAGAAGAAGCACAATTGGATATTACACTTTTGGAAATCTGGGAAGAGGACATTCCGATTTTGGTAAACGCTGGCAAAATCCTGGTGACGAAAAAAATACAACTGTACCTTCTTTCACATACCCACTAGATGTTTACAGGGATGCCTTTTATGTGAATTCAGCAGCTACTGTAGACAGAGGCGACAATATCAAAATACAAGATTTTCAAATGGATTATACGATTAATGGAAATCTAAATAAACAGAATTTTTTTAGACAAATACAGTTGTATTCCTATATCAACAATCTCAACTTCCTAATTTGGAGAGCAAATAAATCAGGCATTGATCCTGATTTTATCAATGGACTTAAGACACCAACGAGTTTTTCTTTAGGCTTAAAAGCAACCTTTTAACATTGAATTATGAATAAATACATCACCATATTGATTTTTTTAAGCACCTTAAACTTAGTAGGCTGCAAAGATTATCTTGACGCAAAACCGGACAAAAAACTAGCCGTTCCAAATAAAATCAGCGATTTGTGGGCTCTGCTTGACAATTACGCCATAATGAACCGTGCTTCTCCCGTTGCGGGAGAAGATTATACAGACAATTATTATTTAACCGAGACAAGCCTCAATGCCATTACCAATATTAACACCCGTAACAATTATACTTGGGACGACAAAGGAGAACGAATGGGTGATTGGTCAAATCCATACCGGGCAATATTTTATGCAAATGTTGTATTGGATGAGCTTGAGAATGTCAGAAAAAATGATCCTTCAGAACAGGACGATCTTAAAGCTGTTCAGGGCAGTGCGCTTTTTTTCAGGTCTTTTTTATTTTATGAGGTCGCACAAATATTTGCACCGCAATACGCTAAGGACAATTTGTTACTTCCATGTATCCCACTACGTTTAAGTTCTGATCCTAATGAATTATCTGTTAGGTCAACTGTACAAGAAGCCTATGATAGGATTGTAAATGACCTTAAATCAGCTTCTGCACTCCTTCCAGGAACGTCATCACCAAAAAACAGGCCAACAAAGGCTGCCGCATTTGGCCTGCTTGGAAGGATTTACCTAAATATGGGAGATTATCAAAACGCTGCCCTTTATGCAGATTCTTGTCTTTCTATTTATAGAACCCTGATAGACTATAATTTGCTAAGTAAAACAGCTGCTGTACCCCTTGCGAGATTTAATGATGAGGTTATATTTGCGAGTCGGTCATATACGGAATCGGGTCTTTTGGCCCCATCTAGGTGTAAAATAGATACAATTTTGTATAATTCTTACGCTGAAAATGATTTAAGAAAGGTTATTCTTTTTAAGAAAAATACTGATGGCTCATATACGGTTAAAGGCAGTTATGATGGCAGTTATGCAGGAGCGTTTTTTAATGGCATAGCAACTGATGAGCAATATCTTATCCTCGCCGAGTGTTATGCCAGAATGGGGCTTACTGAAAAGGCCACCAGTAGCTTAAATACACTCTTAAGTAAAAGAATTACAACTGCAGGGTTTGTCCCCAAACATTTCACATCCGATACAGAAGCCCTTGAAGACGTTTTGAAAGAAAGGAGAAAAGAACTGATTGTGAGAGGCTTAAGATGGTCGGATATTAGAAGGCTAAATAGCGAGGCTCGTTATTCTCCTATTTTGAAAAGAAAATTAGGAAACAAAATTTTCGAGCTACTTGCAAACGATAAAAGATATGTGACTTTGATCCCAACAAAAATAATTCAATCTAGCCAACTTACCCAAAATGAAAGATAGTTTTAAACCTAAATACACCATTTTATTGTTCTTCATTTTGTTTAGTACGTTAAATATGTATGGACAAGAATTAAAGGTTGGTGATAGGATCCCGGAGAATATATGGTCTCTCCCAATTAAGACCCTAAACCAGCTAAATGAAAAGAAAACAGTAACGCTAGGCAATTATCGCGGAAAATTGATCATACTTAATTTTTGGGCAACCTGGTGCGGACCATGTGTTGGTGCCCTTCCTAAGGTACAACATTTGCAAAAATCCTTTGGTAATGAAATTCAAATTATTCCCATTACGATTCAAAACGACACAACTGTGTCCTCTTTTTTTAGGAGCAATGCTATAGGAAAATCTTTAGTGCTTTCAACAGCATATAATGATTCTTCTATGAAAAAAATCTTTCCCCACAAATATCTCTCACACTTGGTTTGGATAGATAAAAACGGATTTTTAAAGGCAACAACTTGGTCAGAGTATTTAACTAGAGAAAATATAAAATCGATTTTGGAGGGCAAGCCTCAAAACTGGATGATGAAAAATGATATGCTTTTGTTTGACAAAAATATCCCACTATTGCGCTTTTCAGATACCGGTGCGGCCGCGCCTGAATCAAATTGGCATTCCAGCATATCAAGTCGTTTAGATGGTGTAGATATTGCATCTGGCGTTGTTGCTAACCAGGAGAATAAAACAATTCGTCGTTTCGAGATTAATGCAAGTATTAGGGCTTTATGCGTACGGGCCTGGAATAAACCGCTTCCAATGCTTACGCCTAAGCAATTTGTATATGAGGTAGCAGACATAAATAGATATGTAAGACCTGATTCTGTTCCACTAAATGTTTGGAATCACAACAACACCTATTGCTATGAGTCCATAATGCCCATATCTTTTACAAAGGAAAAACTAGGCGAAATTCTTAAACAGGATTTAAGAAGGTACTTAAACGTAGAGGGGTATGTCGAAAAACGATTGATGAAATGCCTGGTGATTTCGCGATCTGATAAATCGACGGAAAACAGCAACAAAGAACAAAAAAACGGCCTATCTGTTGAAAATCTGGTATGGAAATTAAATGAAAAATCACCATCGATTCCCCTAGCCATTAATGATTCTGGAGTTGATAAGAAAATATATATCAAACCAGAATCCTATTCAAATATCGAAATTCTATTGGCCGAGTTAAAGAAAGCTGGTATCAGGGCGAGTTTAGAGCATAGGGCGGTTGATGTATTTGTTATAAAAGAAATTTTTGATTGACTTTAGTCTTATACATACTTTATATCAAAATAATATGATATGAGGCAAATTAAGCACTTCTTATTTCTTTGGTTTTTAAAAATAGTTACTTAATACCTGATCACCTGTTGTACTGGCAGCAGGTGATCTTTAATCTTTTCACGAATTTGCATAAAGAAAAAAGATGCGTTAAAACCATTACAATTTACCATAGCAGGGTAAGATAGAAAGAAAAACACAACCTTCTTTAAGAATAATTCCCTGTTGATGACAAAAAAATCCTATCCGGCTGGCTGCACTTAAATGCTTAATCAAGTTTATTTATTCCGCTTAACACCTTTTATCCAGGCCGTCTTGACCTGATCCAATTCCTCACGTATTGGTATAACAGCTTGCAGGTAAGCCATCACCTCCGGCGTCGGATGAAAATAAAGCCAATGGCCCACAGGAATATAATCCCGAGCGATCCGGTAGTAAGGCTTGCAGCCTAGCTCCTCCAGTAGAGTATAGCACACCTGAGCTTTGCTGATTGAATTGGCTATATTCATACTATACGCCGTATCATTCTTCTGAGAAAACCGGACAAACACCCCAGCCAGAAACGCAAGCTTGTCCCTATCATCTTTAAAAATATTCTCTTTTAGCCTGCCATTCAACCTGCTTTGACCACCGGAAGAACTCCCGTCTGCTTTAAAATTGTAATATCCATTAAATCTCCGGGAGAGCGTGTCCGAATGGAAATAAAAACTAAGTGGTTTCCCTTCCTTGTCCCTGTATTTTTCAAACCGATAAACCAGACCTGGATACTGCTTCTTTAATAGCACGTCGATGGTTTCCGCCAATGGCCCTTCCAACCTGTCAAATTTCTCCAGCCGGTCTACTGAGAACGGTTCCATCCATCTGCCCATATAATCCGACAGGGTACCCAAGATAAAGAATTCACTCTGCCTCTGGTTCCATTTCCGAATATCTTTAGCCCGCAAATCAGAACTTCCTGTCTGCGCATAACTACAGTTAAACCAACACAAAAAAAGAAAAAGCCAATAAATTCTCATGACATATATTTTCAGCATGTAATTTAATCAATTTTTGTGGTAAACTGTTTGACTTCTATCAGTCCAAACCAGAATGGTTATGCCCGAAATTTGGACAAACTAGCCATGGCATCACAAAAATGACCTTCATTTTGAACAGATGAATAAATACAAAGTCTTTAAGATACCGGAAAGATTGGATCTTTTTTACCTCCGTGGTTAATACTTAGAATACCAGCCCAAGTTTTACGGTAAAGCTGGAATAATTTTCTTTGATTGAGGATTGATCATGATTTATGTTTTGACGATTGTATCCCATGCTCACACTCATACCTGTCCGATTGGAGATCTTAAATTTATACCCTAAACCCAAATCAAAGAAGAGCCCGTTGGCGATATTATCGTCAATTGCAACAGAACTACCAAAATCCCCATAGCCAAAAAAAGTGTTGCGCTCATTCTTCAAGTAATACCTCACATCACCAAATAGCAGAAATGTATTGTCATAAATTGACTCCGACATTTTGAAAGTATAACCATCTAAACCAACACCGACCCCAAGTGATACATTGTTGGTTATAAACAGACCATTAATATTTCTTAAGCTAAGGGCATAGGCTCCATATTTCTGCCTGGCAGAACCACCTATCATCGGCATGTTGGTTTGATTACTTGAAAAAAAATAGCCGAGTTCGGTCAAGTTGAAATAGCCCTTCTCTTGTTTGGTTATTTCCTGAGCATGCAAGGTTCCATAACTAAGCATTAAAATGAGTATAAAAAGTGAGAGGCATTTCATATTATTCCGTTTAAGATTTTTAATCAAATTTCTTAGCAAAGATATGCTGCTAAATACCTATTCCCAATATTTTGCCCCTAGCCGAAAAAATAAAATTCAAATATAAATATCGATACAATTAAAAAGGAGCCAAATTTGGCTCCTTTTTAATTGTAACACGCCCGCCAGGGCGCAGACTCATAAAGAACTAAACTGACCAAACCGGTTAAACAATTGGGTTGATTCGTCTCAGTTCAAAATTATCTGATCAAAACAAATCACGCTTCACAGAATCTCACCAAAAGATTCCATTTCTTTCTAAACGCCAAAATAATCTCCACAACCCACACTTCTATTTCCGGTCAAAACTCTTCTACAAGCCCCAACAATCACACTTCCAATAGGAATATCTCCTACCTTCACAACAAACCCAACCAAAATGATACATCCGCAGCAGTTTGAGCAGCTGATTGCCAGAATGGAAGAATTTATGCTGCTCAGTACCTCTTTAAAACATTACCTCAGGCCGATTCTGATCTCCCTGAGCCTCAGCGCCGGCGCCTACCTGCTCCGCAAACACCAGATCTAACAGCAGTTCAGCTTCATCATCAGCGGCAGCTGCATCGAATATGAAGAAGATCCCTCTACTGGAAAACCCGAATACAAAAGCTTTAAAAAGCGGAATGATTTCGTCTACACCCATCCCGGCTTCTGCAGCCAGAAATCTTCCACGACCGAACTCATCGTTCACCAGGATTTGCCAGCTCCTACAGATTGACTTTGACAAATTCCAGGACTTGACCCAACAATTCCCCGAAGCCAAGAAACTGACTGAACTGATCCGTGACCACTATAAACAACAAACCCAGCAGCGGCTGTACGACCTCACCCATAAAAAGAACAAACAGATCTACGATGAATTCAAGGCTGAACACAAAGACCTGCTCTACTCCCTCTGCCAGTACAAGCTGGCCACCTACCTGGGCATGAGCTACCCCACCTTCGCCCGGCTGCACAACCAGCGGTAAATCCAAAAAAACCAAACAGAAACCAATCAATAAAAAAACAAAAAACACGCAAAGCCGTTAACTAGCCATGAAACGAATCGTATTCTTCGGCGACAGCCTGACGGCAGGTTACGGACTCAGCAGAGCCCATGAACAATCCTTCCCCGCCCTGCTCCAGCTAAAGATCAACCAGCACAAATTAAATTACCAAACCATCAACGCCGGCATCAGCGGCGATACCTCTGCTTCCGGCCTCGCCCGCTTAGCCCAGATCCTGCACCAGCCCATCGACATCTTCGTACTGGAACTCGGCGCCAACGACATGATCCGCGGTCTAAACCCAAAAACCACACAAAAAAACCTCCAGCAAATCATTGATCAAGTCACAGCCACACACCCAAACGCCAAACTCCTGCTGCTGGGCATGCAGCTCCCGCAATGGGTGCCCGGAAAGCGCGCGCAGGAATTCCGAAGCGTCTACCAAACCCTAGCCCAGGAAAACCAGATGACCTTTATCCCCTTTTTCCTGGACGGTGTCGCCGGCATTAAACACCTGAACATGCACGACGGCATCCATCCCCTGGCCGAAGGCTATGAGATCATTGCGGAAAAAGTATGGCCAGTACTCAAAACCATCCTGTCTTCATCACCACAAAACAATTGATTTACATGTATCACGCCCACCTTGGTGTAGTGTAATAAATCAATATCTTCTTGCTGAACTCGGCGCCAACGACATGGTCCGTAACGAAATCAATTAAAACAATAAGTCAAAGAACGTTTCTGCCTGTCTTCCCGACGGGCATTTTTTGTTATAACCTCCCCAAATACGCGTTATCCGCTACAACCTCCCCAGATACTGGCTGTTAGCCACGGCGGCCCTGTCTTCCGATACCACAGCGATATACACCTCTACCGCCTTCCCCATCATCGACAGCGGTAATTCCAATACATCCTGACCACTCTGTCTTCTTGCCCCTGCAACCGTGTAGACCGCCGGATGGTCGTACCCCTCTTCAGGGAAATACGCCATCAGCATCACCTGGTCATTACATCTTGGCCATTCCCGATCTTCCGGCAATACATCCCAATCAAAATAAAGCCCCAGGCCATCTTCCAGATTCCCGACGAGCGATACCCCCGGATTGGTCAAGCCATTTAAGCTCCCTTTACTGAGCAATACCTTTTCATAATCGACCCCGATCTCCGGGAAATCATTCCGCAAAGCGTATTTCTTATTGTATCCAACCGCCGCATTGTGCGGAGCCACATTCCTTTCTTTGGCCTCTACCCCAAAACCGACCTGTATAAAAGAGATGATCGGCCTCAGAAAAGCAATCACCACTTTCATCTCCTGCTGGTTGGCCAGCTGCCTTTCCGAGCGGGGCTTCGCGCTGCGCACCGCCATCCGGGCACACTGCTTACCTCTGGACATATAATACACTTTATTGCCCACCCGGCCACTCACCCCACCAAATAATCCTTGTTCTAAAATTCCCATGATTTCTATTTTTTAAACTTCCAATAAATAAGTACCGTGGCAATCACCACAGCACCGACCCCTACATAAACCCAAATCCTCAATGGCTCGCTTTCCTTCTTTACTTCCAACTGCTTTGCCACCTGCTTCTCCTTCAAACCCAGCCTGCCAAGTTGGGTCTGATCCACCTGCTCCTTTACATTTTGCAGCTGGTAAACCTGACCATCCGGCCAGTACGTCACTGTGTTCGTCTCCCTCTGCGCAGCCTTCACCGCTACCGTATTCAACTCCACATCCCGTTTCATCTCGTCGCTCGCCTTGGTCGTCGTCTTCACGGTCCTGCATCCAAGCAGGCACAGCAGTGAAATCATTATTAACCCCTTCATTTCACCTCCCCGTCATTGCGAGAAGCTTTTCGCGACGAAGCAACCGAGCCTTTAGCGAGCTCTTGAGGGCCAAAACGAAATGCATGCTTCCGAAAAATCTCATGTGGCATGTTCATCCAGTCTGCATAAGTGTGAATCGTATGCCGATGCCTGATCTTCCTAAACACCCCATCACCTTCCCTTCCACCATTCACATTCGTATTACCTTCAATCGACACAATAAAGTCGCCCTGCAACCTTTCCACAATCCCGCAGTGCGCTATTCTTTTTAACTGATCAAAATACATCCCCATTACCAAACCCGGCATTGCCTCCGTGGCAATCCTATCCTTAGGAAAAAGAGACGGGCTCCAGGCCGTCCTTGGCGCTGCAAACCCCGCCTGCCCGTGGCACCAACTGACAAAACTCGCGCACCACTTCGCTTTCTTAAGGCCAACATACTTGTTATACACATCGACTCTCGGGCCGCTATTTTCTGACGTCTCCCTAACCCCGATTTCTTTCCTGGCAATGGCGAGGAGCCTCGCAACTTGCGCCGCAGCTTGCTGCCGACTTTGCTTCTCAACGCCTCGATGCCTTGTCTCAACCTCGCTGCCATGATCTACAACACCGCTACCAAACACCCCACTCCTGCAAGGAGAAGCAAGGCATAGCATAACCAATAAAATCCTAATTGCCTCCATAAAGCCATTTCGTTAAACTGTAAAACCATCCCACCAAACCGCGGCAAACCAAACATGGCCCAAAACCGGCTCAGCAGCCACCAACTCAAAAACACCATCCCAAAGAAGCAGATCAATGCCAGCACTACCAGCACCAATATACTTGGGTCTACGTACCCCGAAGTACTATCCCAGCTTCCCACTGCACTTTGCACCACCGGCCAGGCCAGTACCAAAATCACAAACAGCAATACTGTTTTCCATAGCTCCGCAGTACCCCTGCCCGGGCCATTCATGTTTAAAACTCTCATAAAATTTTTCCTTTCTTATTTTTTCTATACAAATCGTCATTGCGAGGCCGTGCTGAAGCGAGCCGAAGCAACCTCCCCGGACGTGGTCCGTCCACTACACAAAGCCAAAACAACTATGAGATTGGTTTTTCGGCTGAGGCCTCAAGAGCTCGCTAAGGGCTCGGTACGTCGCGAAGTGCTTCTCGCAATGACGATCTTATTAATTCTGTCGGTAGCGCGACCCCTGGCAGAAGCTTTGGATTATAACGCTGGAAGCAAAGGCAGTGTCTCCGGAGAGGCCTAGGGCTGCTTCATCTTTTTGTAGGGAACAAAGCTAGTGTCTCCTGAGAGGCCTAGGACTGTTGCGGTCCTTCAACCGTAACTTTCCAGACTCGAGGGAGAGCACTCGCTTTGCTACCAGTCTCGAAGAGATCACTGCCTTTGTCGTTATAACACGATATTCTGCCCTATATACGCGCTATCGCTTACAACCTTACCATTGGCACTAACCGCAAGTATCCAAGAATGAACCGTATCATCCACCCAATCCAGCGGAAGCTGCAAGGTATATGCCTCGGCCGACCTTAAAGCCGCATTCATCAGCGTCACAAACTCCTTCTTGGTCACATTGTACACCACCAAGCCGATCTGATCATTCGCAGCAGAGTTATTCTGCCCGATCACACTTGTCCATTCGTATTCCACTTCGCCACCGGCAGCCGTACTTGCCATTACATTGGTCGGCTTCCTCAACTGTCCCAGGCTAAACTTTGCCATCAGGTAATTGATCGTGAAATTGGGTGTCACACCGGTCAGCGCATTCTTCATATTGTATGCCACTGCCGCATTGTAGGCAGACATCTCGCTGTCATACTCTTTAAAACCAATGTCCAACACCGGCACCACATGCTTCAGCCAGCTTGCAAATAAGCCAAACTTCAATCGCTGATCATACTGCAAAGCAGTTGGTGGTTTGCTGGACTTCGCCGGACGCATAGAGATAATGTTCTTACCTTTTACCCTGCGGCCAACGTGATTACCCAAGCGGCCAATCATGTCGTTGTCTATTCCTCCTGTTAATTTTCCCATAATTCTAAAATTTAATAGTTTAAAAAATCTGTTAATTTAATGCATCTATCAAGTCGTCACTTAAGCAGATTTAGAATCGTCATTCTATCCCCTTTTTGCATAACAATACAAAGATACGGAGGTTAAAAACCGCATCCTAAGCGCCGCTGCACTTTGTCGCGATTTGTCACAACTTTGTCGCGATTTGTCACTCCTCCCGCCCAAAAGCTACCTACGAAGCGAAGATTTCAGGTAATAAAACTCCCCACCGCTCTCCATCACAGTCCAGTTCCCAAGCTTCCTTCTGCGATAAAATGTTCGGGAGGTAATGCAAAGTTCATCCATCACGGCAGCCTTATTGAGCCAGGAGTCTTTGACTACAGGTTCCAATTCAAGTGGCGTGTCTTTTTGGGTCAAAAGCGCAAACAGCTCCTCCTGTCTGGAGAAACCTTGTTGCTGCACCTTCAATAGCTCTTTAATATAAGCAAATATCAAGTCCAGCTTATGTAAGAAATCATCATCCCTATTCATATTGGCATATTTGGTTACGTAAAATTAACCATGCAAATCCGAACCCGAGTGGGCAATATGCACACTCAAACCGTGTTTTTTCAATTATTCACAGTTTTGTAGGCCTATTTCCATAGTAATAATCACAATTCAGTATCACATTTTTTTTGATTCTCTCCACACCGCTATTTTAATAGTCTTCAAAATCGTCGGCTTTTAGGCTACAATCCGTCTATCCCTTATTTATTTTATTGTCGAATTTTGAAAAGTTGCTCACTGAACGGAAACTGTATAATTTTCTATTACAGCTATTACATGAGCTTTTTATAAACAATGCATATGGAATTTAAAAAGATCTTCCTGGAATTGGGAAAATACGTCGTTTCGGGCGCTGGCTTCAAAGACCACCCATTTTATTTACTATCATGCCTGATAATACTATCGTTAATGCACTATATTTTTAGATACATAATGCGGAATCAAAAAGTTACTGACAATGATGAATTTATTGATGAAAATGGCAATCCGAGAAGAAATAATTCTACGTATCGAAAATAAATGACGCATACCAGAATATTTATTGACTAATGTCGCGTGAAATATTTATAAATACCTATTACCAATAGAATCAGCAAAATAGCATTTGCTAGCTGAATAATAATGGTATTATATCCTTCTGGTTCGCAAGCGTACATAACACAAAGGTACATTTTTATGCTCCCTTTTTCGAGGACACACTACTCATCAACTGGCTGTATAAATCATCTTCTTTAAAAGGAGCTAAATGCTTGGATGAGGCGAATATTCGGAACAAATGGCAGAAAATCACCATCTTTGTTATCAGGTTAAAAAGGCAACGAAACATTAAAATGAGATACTTTCTTTATACGCTGTTCATATGTTTGTTACTGGGGCATAATGTAAAATCGCAGTCCAAAGACATCACACCTTTACATACGTTTATGCAGGTCAATACCGATACCGCTTTTGTACTACAGCATGAAAGCGGTCGGCTGGAGCCGCCACAATATTGGGTGCTAAGCAAGAAAGGAGACACCGTTAATGCGTATAAATATGGGAGCAGTTATATTCGTAACGTCTTGCAGCCACAGGCCATTCGCCGGAAGCTGCTTAAAACTCATGAGCCTCAGGATATTTACGATGTAGGAATTAATCGCTTTTTCAATGTGGTAGCGATTGAAAAGAATGAGGTAAATAGGATTTGGAAAACTGTAATGGCTGAACAACCCTGGAATATTACCGATGACAGTACAGATGGATACGGTTGCCCGCCCGTGTCTAAAGGTGAAAAAACAGATGTATTTGATGCTGGCACTATAAAACTCTTCCTAATTACACCAAAGGAGATTAAGACTTTGAAGTTTTATGCACCAGTGTTTTATGAAAAGGAATGTCCGGGAAGAAAAGGCAGACAGGCAATCCATAAGATCGATCAGGTTTTTAAGGATATTTTTAAAGATTAACAAAATAAGATAATATCAAGCCTTTCAGAAATTCTGGAAGGTTTTTTTACGCCTTTCCCCGCTACCTTTGGCCCCGTGGCAGCAGATAATTGCGAAACTAGATTACTTCTGGTCCTAATAGTTTACAAAGCAATACGTTTTTCATTGTAGATTGAAGGCGTTTAACTAACTTACAAGTTGAATAAACGACCTCAACTCATGCGCTTAATTTGCTTTCTAATCATCATTTCAATATCACCATTTGGTCTGTTTGCCCAATCACCCCCAGTTTCCCATGCGGAACAGGTTGCGCTACCATTCTTATTAATTACACCTGATGCGCGCGCAGCCGGCATGGGCGACGTAGGTGTGTCCACCTCTCCCGATGTATATTCCATGTATTGGAACGCGGCCAAATATGCTTTTTCTGAACAAACATCTGGCATTGGAATTTCCATAACACCCTGGAAAAGACAATTGGCAAACGATATGAATGTGTTCTATCTGTCCGGATTTCAGAAGCTTGGCAAAATGCAAACTCTCGCTGCCTCCATTAAGTACTTCACACTGGGGAGAAATGTGTTTAGTGACCAGCAAGGCAATGAGACCACTTCTTATAAACCCATGGACCTTTCCCTGGATATCGCCTATCTAAGGAAACTCTCTGATGTATTTTCCTTATCTACCACCATCAAATACGTCAGGTCAGATATTGTCGCCCTTGACTTTATACAAGGTCAGGGAATCACCGGCAATTCATTCGCCGCAGATATTGGCGCTTTTTTTCAAAAGTCGATATATATTGGTGAAAAAAACAGCACAATAGCCTTTGGTGCGAACCTGGCGAATATTGGCCAAAACATTAAATATGGATCTACAAACCAGCCAATGCCTATACTCGCTAAAATTGGCGGGTCATATACCGCGCCATTAGACAATTCAATAACCTATACTTTCAGCGCAGAGCTCAATAAATTGCTTGTCAAAAACTCCCCAGGGACCCCAAATATATCCACTGGTCTGGAAGTCGTATTGATAGAAAAATTCGCTTTAAGAACCGGATATTATCAATCGGAAACGATTCCTGAAAAAGGTAAATATTTCACAACTGGCTTGGGATTGAATCACCTCAATTTTAGCTTTAACTTTTCCTATTTGTTCCCTACACAGGATATAAGTGCACTGAACAATACGATTAGATACTCATTGGCCTACAGCATTGGCGGTGTGAAGTAAACAAAAAAGGGCATCCCAATTGGGATACCCTTCACGAAATTTACAAGAGCTATTTTTAGTTTTTAATGACAATTTGTTTTTTAACGACTTCTTTCTCGCCGTCTGCTTTCAGATGGATATAATACTGACCTGATGGAACGTTAGCGGTATTCAATACAGCTTTTTTATCATTGCTCCGCACTTTCATCAAAATCCTACCACTTTTGTCTAGCAAGGTAACGTCATAATCCTTCAACCTGGACTTCTCGGTATTACCCATCTTTGAAACCAACTCTTCAGTGGGTCCCACCTGGATAAAGCTGCTTGCAGGATTAGGGAAAATCTGATATGCCCTAAACCACTCACTACACAGCTGTTCAAACTGGATTTCACCAACAACAACGGATGAACCACAAGACAGATCCACCTCCAACCTCAGGGTATTCATTCCACATCTTCTGCCATCTTTATCCCGGTCATTTATCCAGAAGTTGGATGTCGTATTATCAAAATCAAGTGTATTGTTCATATACCACCTGTATGTATCTACAGAATAATCAAGATTAACAAACGCACTAAGCGGATCATTTGGCAATAAAGGAAGATTACTCACTATGGTTATGTCACGTTTATAAGGGCTATAATCCTGGCTCAAACTCACCGTCGCCCCGCAAATTGTTGCAGACATAGAGATAGTACCTTCTGTTCCTGTGATGTTGATAAACTTATCAGTTGTGACATGCGTTTGAGAGAGCGCACCATCTATTTGTAAATCACCTGTAACTGTCCAGGTAATACTCGGAGTTCCAAACGCATTTACGGATACGGTTGCTTCTCCACAATAACCATTTCCTCCCGGCTCTAAGGTTAATTCGAAGCCTTTGAGTACCTTGGTGACGGTATAGGTATGACAGGGTGTCGTTACCAAAGCAGTCAGCGTTCCAGGTAAGTTGCCAGTTGTTTGAATGTTTACTGAACTACCGGTATTAGACCCTAAAATAGAATGTGAACCAGTGACACTCCATACTACTGTAGCAGCTCCTATATTGGGAATGCTAAAGGTACTGCTGCTACAATCGGTTTTTTCACCTGCAATTTGATAGTTGTTATCTTTGACGAGTACGGTATACGCGAAAACAACATTTGCAGCTGTCACTGGATAACTACCTATTGGCATAGAAGAGCCGTCGGGCGTAACTTCGTATATAAACGTTCTCAACGTAACTCCAGTAGAAGTAAGTGACCCTGGTACTACTTCACAGAATCCTTCTCCGTAAGTTATTTGTTCGCCACGAAGCCCAGTAGATCCATTTCCTCTTCCCCAAACTCCAATGATATTGCAATATCCACTTGGAAAAGTAATGGTCTTTCTAACCTCATGCCGTTTAACTCGATAGTTGACGTCTGGATAACCTGGAGTGTCAAAAAAAGTGAAGTGATACCATCCGCTTGACGCATACACTGTTCCGCCAGTTGTATTTAAATGATTTAAAGAGTTAGTAGGCTGTAACAGCTTCAATGCTGATTCAGCATTGACTCTTCCGTGGCCAAAAGCGTTGTCAAATCCAGGTACCAGATCTACTTGATCTGCGCTGATTTCGATTATATTTTTAATATCATCATTTTTAAGACTTGGCTTATAGCCTTTTAGCAGAGAGGCTATTCCTGCTACATGTGGTGTAGCTGCAGATGTAGCACTGAAGGTATTATCATACACATTATAACCATTTCGGGCAGTTTGAATAAAATTTCCTGGTGCAACCACAGATATATTAGGTGCCGCCACAGAATTAGGATAAATTTCATCCGTCTCGATAGTTGCGCCCACAGCAATAACATTATTGTAGCCAGCTGGATAAGATGTTACCCCTGGTTGAGTATCTTGGTGGTTGCCTATCGCCCCTACTGAGACACGATTAGCTTTGTATGCCGCCGCAACTGCTCTTGCTGTTGTGATCGAATACCTTCCTTGCGACAAATCATTAAATCGATGACCCCAACTATAATTAAGCACATTAACGTTAGAACTATATGATATGGCATCAATAATGACTTGATAGGTATCTGCGTCATCCTTATCGTCGATACGTCTATTCAAAAGTCGTGCGTTCCAGTCTACACCAGCTATACCTTTTCCATTATTAGCCTCTGCCAATATAATACTTGCAACGCTGTTTCCATGACTTACCCACTCTGCTCCATATCCGCTATCAGAGTAAGCTATTTTAGGGTCAATATCTTCATGACTGGAGATACCCCCATCTAATACAGCTACAATAGAATTTGAGCTTCCAGTAAAAATATTCCATGCGCCTTCTGCATGAATGTCAGCACCAATCCATGAATTATTTTTCAAAGCCCATTGGCTTGAAAATCCTGGATCAGTCGGTGTAGTAAAGGCGCCCCGGTTGACAAGAGGAGAAGAGACCCCATTTTCTTCGGCGTATATAATCTCTTGAATACTTGATAGATTCTTGACTAATTCTTTACGACTTATTCCATCTGGCATTTTAAAACGATATAAATTAGTCATATCAGGCAATTTCAGCAAGGTTCCATCCTGCAATTTCTTTAAAGTATCTGTTCTTTTAAAACGAGGGAGTGCAATTTCCAGCATAGATTCACTAATTCCTAATTTCAAAAGTGACGCTTGTAGTTTTTGAGAGTTAATCTTAGTAGAAGCGTGGGCATCCCCATCCTTTCTTTCGGAAGAATGAATAACCCCTTCTTTAAAAAATATCAAAATTTCCTTTTCTGGACTGCGCTGGGCAAATGCCGTTAGGCTCACGATGAGCATTAGAATTGTGAGAAACGATTTATTCATAATTTAGATTTTAAGTTTATTTGGTTATTTTAAATGTATTATACGTGAGTGGCTTTTTGTTGTTCCCATCTGCATCCATAGTCCATAAAGTTCCTTTTGTTTTATCTAAAGTCTTGCCATCGAAACTTTGATACACAATTCTACCTGAAGGAGACCAGGAAAACTCCCAAACGCCTGAAGTACTCAGCTTTTTTAAGTTACCGCCATTTTGATCGGCGATGTACAGTTGCAGATTATCCCCTATAAAAGCATTAACCGAGATAAATCCTATGACCCCGCCATGGGATGACACTTTAGGAGATTGTATTTGAAAACTAGTACTTATTAATTTTTTAACATCATTTCCTGCTGTATCCATACTAAAGATCTCTTGTCCCAGGTAGATTATTCTGGAGTCATTACTCCAGGAAGGTGATCTTTTAGACCCATCTGTTGGTGTATAAAGAATCCTCCTTTTGAGATTTCCATTCTTATCCATCTTCCATATGAAATAACCACTAGGACTGTCCGCATTAGAATCATAGGCTATCCATTCTCCATCAGGGCTCCAGGAAGGATTGAAATTTCTACCGGTCGAAGTAAGCATTATCTTTCCTTCTTCGTCGAACTTTTCACCATCAAAAGGTATCTTAAAAATTTGTCCTTCGATGCTGGTAGCAATCCATTTACCATCGGGGCTCCATTTTGGCTTCAGAAGCTTGTAAGGCAACATGCGTCGTTGAGCTGTTCCATCCGAATTGACCAACCAAAAACCCGTCGAATCCGGTTTGAATATTTGGTTCATTCCTCCTGGATAATATATAATTTCACTTAACGGTGTATAATTAAACCCAATGATATTCCCAGCCGGATGCCAAACTGGATCTTCATATGGAGAGGTCACAGTGTTACCAGGACCATTGGGTCCTTCATTTTTCCCCTTTTTGCAACTTAACAAAACCAGGAAGATTAAAACAAACGTCCCGAATATCTTAAAGCCTTTAAAGTAAAAGTATTTCATTTGCTTAACTATTATATCTGTTACTATACACAATAACAACGTTAATGAATATTTATTGAAATCATCTTGTTCATTTTGTTCAATTCAAAATGAATTGTAGAATATTTTAACCTATAATTTAAAATAAGCCTCTAATGACTACTGAGATGTCTTTTTACACTACCGAACTTGAAGGACATTGACTTTACAATGGCGTACCCGGACGCATCGACGCAATGGTATTAATTAGTGCAACCTCCCATTTCCCCGATCAGGCCAGGGCCATCATGCGCAGAGCGTCGTTTGCAACCATGCCTCAAGAAGTGCGGGAAATGTATCGGGAGTGTGCTAAACGTGGTGACGAACAGATTCATCAACTCATTACGCAGTTCAATGCCTTTGCTGATAATTACGAGGATATGAATTTCACGGTACAAAGTTTATCAACTATAACAGCTCGTACGCTGGTAGTGCACGGTGATCGCGATAATTTCTTTCCCATTGAAATTCCTGTAAGCATCTGCGATGCATCCAAGATAAATTGAGGCTTAACGTGGCCGCCAAAATGTTCAACACATTTATCAAACAGCTCTAATCCCGTTTTAGGTGCATCAAAATAATCTGTTTCCAGTAAAGTCAGCAGATAATCACGGGTATTTAGTGGGACAGCCAGCCTGTACCTTAATTCAGGAAGCTTGCCATCCATAATCTCGGGCAATGTACAACCCAAAATATGCAGGAGATAATTGGTATCCCTGGCTTTGTAGCGCTTTTTATGAGTTGGATTTTAGCTCATTTTCAATTTCCTCAATGGTAGGCAAACTGCTTTTAAGGCTATCGGGCAAAATCTCTGTAAATTGAAACTCGCTGACTCCGATAGGTTTATTTAAATCTCTTAGTGCATATTCAACACCAATATTATTCTTATCTCTGCATAAAAGAATTCCTATAGTTGGCTTATCGTCTTCCTTTTTCAACAGATCATCCACGGCAGATAAATAAAAATTCAACTTTCCTGCATATTCAGGTACAAACTTGGTATTTTTCAATTCAATCACCACGTAAGATTTCAATGGTATATTGTAAAACAATAAGTCAATATAATAATCTTCATCTGCAATTTCTAACGGGTATTGCTGCCCTACGAAAGCAAATCCCTTCCCGAGCTCAAGCATAAATTTAGTGATGTGCGTAACCAGTTGCTTTTCAATATCCTTTTCTACATATGGCTTAGCCATCGTCATAAAATCAAATATATAAGGGTCTTTTAAAGTCTGCTGAGCCAATTCAGAAACCGGGTCCGGCAAAGTATATTTAAAATTGGAGATTGCTTTTCCATTCCGATCATACAATTTTGTTTTAATCTGCAAAGCCAAAACGTCACGGCTCCAGTTGTTTTCGACGGTCTGACTGATATAAAACTGCGCCTCTGTCAGATCTCTTGATTTACTGAATATTAATATGTTATGACCCCAGGGTATCTGTGTGATCATATGTTGCTCTAATTGGTCAACAGCTTGTTGACCAATTAGAGATTGGTAATAAGTGTAAAATCTTTTGCAATATTTCAAATTAGAAGACGACAAACCTTTCATATCAGGAAAGTCGGCTCTTAAATCATTCGCTATCTGTTCAATAAGTTTATCCCCCCATTTATACAGAGATTGCTGCTCGCTAATCATCTGCCCAAGCTCCCAATAAAAACGAATCAACGCAGCATTGACCGTAACTGCTGCTTTAATTTGTGCAGAACGAATTTTTGATTTAAGTTCAGTTAACCATACCTTGTACTCTACCGATTTATTCATAGACAAATCAACTGAATTTATTTCTTAACACCAACTTTATTCGGTAATTTCTTACAAGTTACAACTCCGCAGCGGACAAGTACCAAAAATGAAGGCTGTTGCAGCAGAAAGGCTGGAAAGGTTTTTGGAACTACTAAATGAAAACAGAGAGTAGTGTATTTATCAATCCAATAGTTCACCTGCTCTGCTTTCGAATATGCCGCACTAAAGAATCCAGCTTTTGACTGTTATAAAAGTTCATACAATCTAAAAATAACGCTTTCTTACCGTCATGATCCGCGATCTGTGAAGGGGCGATTTTACTTGCAGCATTTTTGCTAACAGAATCAATCAAGTCGTAGACATCCTGGCTATAGTTGGCAATATCCATGTAGATCCCACGACTGATATCCCCTTTCATTTCCTTAGTTCCAGTAGCATAGACTAGACAATTACACAGTGCAAGTTCTTTCAACCACTGTTCCTGCTGAGCTTGTGTGCCGCTCCGGCTTTTTGATCGTCCCGGATGAACCCTGGCATTTGTGCAGGCGAAAGTAAAAGTTGTAGCGATAAAAATAGTGTACGTTGTGTATTTGAGGAGCATCATTATAGCAGTAAAGATAATCTATAAGGTTAAGAATAGTTAAATCTACACAATACCAGCAAACCAACTGATTATTTCTTGCTCCATCTGGCTGTTTCCTCTTACTTGCAGCTGTTGGAATGACAGTCATTTTCGCAGCTCACCTTCCATTTTAAGTTACTGAAAATCAAATTTTTGCATTTCCACACAAGGATTTTGCTGTTTCACGGGATTTGGTCTGAAGTGAATACATTCGCCGCAGAAATTTAAAACCTGCAAACAATGACAGACCCAAATCAACCAAAGCCGACGATCTTTATTGATCCATTCGTAGACTATTCGATAGTATCTATTTAATTTGTTCTCATGAGCTCGCTTAGGCTCGGTTTCGCATGGAAGCGCCTGTTCGCTTCTGAGGAAAGCAAACCGAGCCTAAGCGAGCTGCTGAACCTTTTATTCAGAGGCAACAAACACATCATCGCCATTGAATACGGTAAAACGGAGTACCCCGGAGAAAACGACGAAGAAGGCGGAGCTATTTTTGACATCACCTGTACTGATGCTGATGGAAGTACATTTATTATAGAAATTCAACGCGGCTGGCAAGAGCATTTTATAGACCGGAGTTTATTCTATGTTTCAAGAGCCATCAGCGAGCAGTCCCCCAAGGGGGGCAGAAAAGAATGGGGATACAAACTGAAAGAAGTTTACCTGATCGCTTTTTTGGAAGACTTCAGATTGCCAAATAGCTCTAAAAGTGAATATATGCAAGAGATATGTCTGGCAAACAGAAAGACCGGAAAAATATTTTATGACACCATCATGATTTGACATCTTCAATGCATCAAAACTTCAAATCATGATAGCTTCATTACCTGGAGATTCCGGCAATAGTGTTCAGTCCTTTTCAGACCAAAGTGTCCAATTAATTTTTCCAGACAGCAACTGTCCAGTCCTGAATTTACTTGTCGTTTTGTCCGATACTGAAAATAGTTTACAGTTTTGGAGGTAGTAAAAATTAAACGATTTTAACTCTGATATAA
>Ga0160452_100548_pt1 | contig 22258 bp, 16 predicted proteins | sample HID1971I_E6MG_FD_108230 | JGI IMG/M metagenome (GOLD analysis project Ga0160452, IMG submission 108230) | Enriched millipede-associated microbial communities from UW Madison campus, WI, USA - HID1971I_E6 MG | ecosystem: Host-associated > Arthropoda: Insects > Digestive system > Unclassified ...
CTCCGGTGACACCACTCATGCCTGTAGCACCAGTTGCGCCTGTAGCTCCGGTGACACCACTCATGCCTGTTGCACCAGTTGCGCCTGTAGCTCCGGTGACGCCGCTCATGCCTGTAGCACCAGTTGCGCCTGTAGCTCCGGTGACACCACTCATGCCTGTTGCACCAGTTGCGCCTGTAGCTCCGGTGACGCCGTCCATACCTGTGGCCCCCGTCGCCCCAGTTGCGCCCGTCGCGCCAGTGACGCCATCCACGCCCGTCGCACCCGTCGCGCCCGTCGCGCCTGTCACACCCGTCGCGCCCGTCGCTCCGTCAGCGCCCGTAGCGCCTGTAACGCCCGTCGCGCCCGTCGCTCCGTCAGCGCCCGTAGCGCCCGTCGCTCCGTCAGCGCCCGTAGCGCCCGTCGCTCCGTCAGCGCCCGTAGCGCCCGTCGCTCCGTCAGCGCCCGTAGCGCCACTAGCACCCGTCGCGCCTGTGATGCCAGCTTGTCCAGTAGCGCCAGTCGCGCCCGTTGCGCCCTTGGCCCCTGGCGCCCCGCCAACTCCTGTGGCACCAGTCGCACCAGTCGCACCTGTAGGTCCCGTCGGTCCTGTCGCACCCGGGGAGCCTGCTGCGCCCGTAGCGCCCGTCGTACCGGCCGCGCCGTCCTTGCCTGGCTTGGCCAGATCGAGCAGCTTGGCTTCGATGGACGCCAGGTCGATTGCTTGGCTCGTACGTTCGATATATTGGGCTTTGCCGCTGTCTGCCAGTACAGAGATGGCTTGTCCAGGACGCAGCGCGGAAGCGCCGATCGCTTGCGAAGCCTGATCGTAGACGAAGGTATCAGATGAGATGGCAAAGGTGAGGGACTGACCGGCGACAGAAACGACGACTTGATCGGCACTGACCGATTGGATGACGCCGTAGAATACTTTGTCCGTTACTTTATTGGTCTCGTTCACGAGGAGGTACGGCAGCGTTTCGTTCAGCATCTTGACCATCTGGGCACGGGTGACATTGTCTTGCGGCTTGAAGCTGCCGTCCGGGAACCCGTTGATGATGTTCAGAGCAGACGCGACATTGACCGCGTCGGCATGGCTGGCGGAGATACTGCTGCGGTCGGCGAAGACAATTGACGAGCTGGCCACGCGTTGCAGATTGTTGTTGTGCTTGATGGCGCGAACGATAAACTCGGCGGCCCACTCGCGGATCACCGGCTGGCGTCCCCAGCTCTCGCTGTTCGAGGAGGTCAACTCGGCTTGACGGATCAAGCCAAGATCCAGCGCCAATTGGACATAAGGCTGCGCCCAGCTATCTGCGGGCAAACTGCTGCCGCCTGCTGTCAGGGACTGATCGGCATTCAGCAAGCGAAGGATCATGACGATCGCTTCCTGGTTTGTTACATTGCCTTGCGGTTCAAACTTTTGATTGTCCCGTCCTTGGACGACGTCGAGCAAGCTCATCTGGGTGATTTGCTTTTCCGCCCATGGCACTTTCTGCAGATCGTCAAACAGACTGTTTGCAGTGGCTGCAGCATTTGCGGCATTCGACAGGATCAGCGTAAAGCTGAGTCCCGTCATAACCGCGCGTCTTTTGTCCTTCATTCGCACACGCTCCTGGTTCACCGATTAGTAGAAAACTGTCGAAAAATGGCATTCCAATCTTATTATAAACACCGGCTCTGAACATTTACTGAACAAAAAAAGCTGTCCAAAAAATGGGACAGCCTCGCTTGTTATTTGGTTAAAGTTGCTCGGTATCTTCCCGCCACTCGATCAGACGGGGACGATCATCGAGGATGGAATAATAGTGTGGAAGCGAGCCGAACCGGCCTTCGGGATCATAGGTCATGTACCGCCGAAACTTGGCGATCCGGTCGAGTGGATCGGACCAGCCCATATGCTTGACCCGGTAGTGGGAGATCCCATTGGGCAGATTGTAGATGTTCTCGGGATAACGTCCGCAATGCTGCGCCGTCTCTTGCCACGCATAATCGAAGTCTGGCTGATAGCGCAGGAGCAAGGGGCGGTAGCCGGCATGCATCTTCCAGAGATCATCCTCCCGATAAGCTGTGCGAGTCCAGAAGTCATACATTCGAAAGGAATAGAGCTCCATCTCGCTTTGCAGCATAAGCGAATGCACTCCCGACGCGAAACGGTCCTCGAACCATTCATCCGCATCCAGATTCAGAATCCAGTCCGGGCCGGTGGCGACGGTCTCCTCCCATTGCTTCTTGCGCAGCTCGATCTCGTTGGCGAACATCGGCTCGCGATTGCGCACCAGCTTGAGCGGGATGCCCTCTAGCAGCTCCATGCACAGCTCGGGCGTCCGGTCCGAGCTGGCATCGTCGATGATGACGGCAGCGTCAATGTACGTACGATGCCGTTTGAGCGCTTCACTGAGATAACGGTCGCCCTCATTTCGCACCACCATCGAGAGTGTTAGGTGAGGCCGCTGCGGTTTTCTCATCTTGCAGCCTCCAGTTGCTTTTGCAAATAGGCTCTGTTGTCAATGATGCGTTGATCATCCGGCAGGAACACGGCTGCTCTTTCGTTGGCCGCATAGGAGCGGGCGTAATCGCCGATCCGATCATAGCAGACACATAGCTGCAGCTGCGGTAGCCAGGTCCAATAAGCATGGAGCATCAGCGCGCTGCTGTCGGTCGGCATCTTCAGCTGTGCAGCCGTCTCGTACCAGTAGATCGCCTCATGGTAGCGTTGTTCGGACAGGAAGATCTGACCGAGCCGGCAGCAATTCTCCGCTCGCGGCAGCGCGTAGCTGAACGATTGCAGCGCCTTGAGACGGGCGTCCTCCAGCTGCTGGAGCTGGATGTAGCATTCCGCTGCCTTGCCGCAGGCGCCGATCCGATCCTCGACCCATACATTGGGCAGTTTCAGCAACTGCTCGTACTGCTCGGCCGCTTGCGCCCAGCGGCCATGATCATAGAGCTCATTGGCATAATAGTATGTATCCCGCGGGCCGAGCTGGTCGCCTTGGCTGATCCGGGCTTCATACAGCTCCAGATTGCGGGTGGTCGACTGATGGACCCGGTTATGCGTGACCGCCACCTCGCTGGCGAGGATACTGCCATGCACCTCCAGGTACTCGTGGACCCAGCCGATCCAGCGATACCCCATGCTTCTACGGACGAGACGGTTGCGGCGGATGCTGCTGGTGACGTTGCCGTGCTGGTCGCGATGCAGATGATAGGGCATGGAGACGGCATCGGCATGATACGGGAGCGAACCGATCAGCTGGCGCAGCTTCTCCCGATCCTCCGCGAGGAAGACGTCGTCGGCGTCCAGCCAGAGGATGTATTCTCCTGTCGCCTGCTGGAACGAGTAGTTACGCGCCTTGGAGAAGTCGTGCACCCACTCGAAGTCGAAAATACGGTCGGTGAAGCGGGCGGCGATCGCCTTGGTCCGGTCGGTCGAGCCTGTGTCGACGATGACAATCTCATCGATGAGGTCAGCGACGCTGGAGAGACAGCCTTCCAGTGTGGCTTCCTCGTTTTTGACGATCATGCACAAGCTGACAGAGACCGGGCGCGCCTGACGATTCAGCAACGCGGATACATCCTCGTCCCACTTGGCGGCGGCCAGCTCGCGATTCGTCGCGAGCTGACGGCCATACCAGGATGGATCGTCAGGGAAGAGCAACGGCGGTGCAGTATACTTGACCGCTACATCCCGTGCGATATAGAGTCCGTAGTCGGCTTGCAATACGCGCAGACAGAAATCGTCATCCTCGTAGGACTCCATCGCGAACTGCTCGTCGAAGCCGCCAAGTTCGTGGAACCGCGCACGGTCCACCAGGAGCAGGAAGCTGAGCAGCCGGTTCGTGCGGATGTGTGCTTCTCCGCCACGCGTCAGTACCATCGATCGCTGATCCGCGGGCAACCGCAGTAGTCCATCCATCGGAAGGTCCAACTGCTGCGCGCCGCTGACCCCGTGACTAACCGGGCCAACAGCGGCGGCGTCAGGGTGGAGGTCCATCACGCGAGACAGCCCCTCCAGCCAGTCGGGAGTGACCGTCACATGGTCGCGCATGAACACGATTTGCTCGCCTGACGCTACGGCAGCTCCCAGATTGTAACCGACGGCTACGCCGGCAAGCGCCGGCGTAGCGCAGACTTTGAAGCGGCGATCAGCGTATCGAGCCATCGTTTGAGCAATATCCGCTTGCTCGCCGTCATTGACGACGATCAGCTCGACGTCTTCGGGTGTATGTTGGTGGAGGGCCGAGAGACAAGCTTCTGTCAGCTTGGCATGTTGAGCCAAAAGCACGATACTGGTCTTCGTCATGAGTCGCTCCTTTGATTAGGCAAGTATCCTTAGCTTACTCAATATCATAAAGGTCGCTTTCTCGAAATGTAAAGGTATGAAAAATGGCATTCCATTCCTAATTATAAACAGCCGCTCTGAACATTTACTGAACAAATAATACGCTCTTCTCAGGAGTGGCCAGTGTGGTATATTGGAGCTATTCCACCCCATGAAGAGACGGAGCAAAATCAATGATCGCAAAAAGACTTATCGCATTTTGTCTAACGGTTGTGACGGTTAGTCTGGTCATCGCGCTGACGATGCCGCAGGCGCTGTCGAGCGTCAAGCTGGGCCTTGATCTGAAGGGCGGCTTCGAGATCCTGTACGAGGCTCACCCTGTCGTCGAGGGGAGCCAGATCACGCAGGATGCGCTGCGGCAGACCGCCAAAAGCTTGCAGGAGCGCGTCGACGCGCTAGGCACCTCGGAGCCCGAGATCTGGACCGAGGGCAGCAACCGGATCCGGGTCCGGCTCGCTGGCGTAGACAACGAAGAGAAGGTCAGGGCGATGCTGAAAAAGCCGGCCGAGCTTACGGTGCTCGGACCGGATGGCGAAGTGGAGCTGCGCGGCACGGACTTCAAGGAGAGCGGCGCGATCGTCGTGCGGGACGAGCTGTTTCGCCCAGCCATCCAGGTCGAGGTGAAGGATAAAGATTTGCTCAAGGAAGTGTCCTCGCGTCTGCTGGATCAGTCGATCTCCTTCAACCTGGATGAGCGCGTGCTGACCAATCCCGTCGTGCTGGCGGTGATGGACAACGGGATTATGCAGATCACCGGGGATTTCCCGTATGACGAAGCTGTCGAGATCGCCGATATTATCAACATGGGCGCGCTGCCGCTCAAGCTGACCGAGAAATACAATCAGTCCGTAGGCGCGTCCCTTGGCTATCGCTCGCTGGAGCAGACGCTATGGGCGGGAGGCTTGGGGGCTGTCCTGATCCTGCTGTTCATGCTGATTTTCTACCGTATCCCTGGTCTAATCGCGAGCTTCACGCTCATCACGTACAGTTGGCTGCTCTTGTTATGCTTCAATCTGGTGCAAGCGACGATGACGCTGCCGGGCATCGCTGCGTTTATCCTCGGCATCGGCATGGCCGTGGACGCGAATATTATTACGTACGAGCGGCTCAAGGAGGAGCTCCGGTCCGGCAAAAGCCTCCTGTCGGCAGTCCGGGAGGGAGCGAAGCATTCCTCTCGCTCGATCCTCGACGCCAACGTCACAACTCTGGTGGCGGGCATAGTTATGTTCATGCTGGGGTCAGGGGCGATCAAGGGGTTTGCGGTGACGCTGATCCTCAGCATCGTACTCAGCGTGCTGACGAATGTCTATCTGTCGCAGGGGCTGCTGCGACTGCTGGTAAGCGCGCGCGTGCTGCGGGATGCTCGCTGGTACGCCCGCAAGCCGGAGGTGGCGCCGCCGCCTCGCTCGAGGTTTGACTTCGTGCGGAGCACCCGCGTCATCCTGATCTTCACCGCGGTGTTAGGTGTCGTCGGCCTGGCGAGTCTTGGACTGCGTGGGCTGAATTATGGCGTAGACTTCAAGGCGGGGACCTCGATCGATCTCATACTGCCCAGCTCGATCGAGCAGGCGGAGGCGGAGCGTATCGTCGGTGAGGCGGGCTTCGAGCCAGTGGCCGTCACGGTAGGCGGGGAGTCCGGCAGCCGCGTGTCGATCCGCTTCGACAGCGTGATGGACCCCGAGTCCGGAGATGCCGACCGCATCGAGCAGGCGTTTGCGGCGGTGTACGGGGCAGGCGTGAGCGGGGAGGCCAATACGGTCGATCCGGAGATGGCCCGCGAGTTTGCCGTCAAGGCAATCATCGCCGTGCTCCTATCGACGCTTGGGATCTGGTTCTACGTATGGGTTCGCTTCGACCGAAGGTTCGCGCTGGCGGCTGTGGTGACGATCGTGCATGATGTGCTGCTCATCGTCTTCTTGTTCTCGGTGTTCCATCTGGAGGTGAACCTGCCGTTCATCGCAGCGCTGCTGACGATCATCGGCTACTCGATCAACGATACGGTCGTCATCTTCGACCGTATCCGCGAGAACTTGCAGACGACCGTCATTCGGACGCGCGCAGAGCTGCGTACGCTGGTCAACGATAGTCTGAACCAGACGCTCATCCGTTCGCTCAACACGATCCTGTGCGTGCTGTTCGCCTCCGTGGCGATCCTGCTGTGGGGCAGCGAGTCGATCCGGCTGTTCTCGCTGGCGATGACCGTGGGGCTGTTCGCAGGGATGTATTCCTCGATCTATATCGCCAGCCAATTGTGGCTGTATCTGACCGCACGCAAGCTGCGATCCGAAGGGTACTCCGGCGTCGGCAAGCAGGAGCAATTCCCGATGCGTCCATTGGACAGCGTGTTAGAGGAATAGGTTAGGCGGCTGACAGTACGTATCTATCTGTGGACTGTGGGGAATCGTCCTTTGTGAAGGACACGCAAAAAACCGCTGTTCTCCCCAAAAGAGAACCAGCGGTTTTTTGCGCCTTTGCGACAAATCCCGACGATCAAGCGCTCTTATCGATCCGGAACAACTGGATGCGCCGCTGCAGCGTCTCGGCGGTATGCTCCAGCTCATGGGAGGCTGCAGCCACTTCTTGGACAATCGCATTCTGCTCCTGCACAGAGGAGGCGATATCGCCCAGACGTGCGGCGTTGTCCTCGGCTGCGTCGGCCACCTGGCGGGCATGATCGACGATGATGCGCATCTGGGCGCTCTGTGTATCCATCAACCCGGCCATCTCCTGGATCGTGCGCGCCGTCCGCTCGACCGTGCCGAAGACAGTCGTCATCGTCGCCACGCTATCCTCGGTGCGGAGCGACTCGGCCTGCATCTGCTGGGCCTGGGCGGCCATACGCTGGGCGGCTACGCCGAGATCGGCGTGGATGTCCTCGACGAGCCCTGCGATGTGGCGGACCTCCTCCGAGCTGTGCTGGGCCAGCTTGCGGATCTCCAGGGCGACGACCTCGAAGCCGCGCCCCTCACTGCCGGCATGAGCGGCTTCGATGGAGGCATTGAGCGCTAGCAGGTGTGTACGGGAGGCGATGTCCTGGACGACAGTCAGGATGTCGTCGATCCGCCCGGCGTGAGACTCCAGCCGAGTGACGATGGCAGCGGTTGCTTGTCCATCCTCGGCGAGCTGACGCATCGACAGGGCCAGACGCTCCATCGCAGCGCTGCTGCTCACAGCCGCTTCTTGCATCTGCAGGACATCGGTGCGTGCCAGCGCCGTTTCCTTGGAGGCGGCCTCGGTCAGCTGACCCATCGTCTGCACGGTGCCGTGCATTGAGCGGGATAGATCCGCTTGCGTATCGGTATTGTGCGCGATCTTATCGACTCGGGCCGTAATCTGGGACAGCTGGATAGCGGCCATCTCGACCGCCTCGCGCAGATGTCCGGCCTCGGCGCTGGTCGTGGTGGAGTGGGTGTCTATGTCGGTGACGATGCCGCGAAGATTGCCGATCATATGGTTAAAGGCCTGCGAGAGATCATGCAGTTCATCCTTGGCGCGCGGGATCGCGACGCCCTCGGTTAGGACGCCCTCTGCGGCTTTGCCGGCAGCGCGCTGCAGCGCATTGATCGGCTTGACGAGCGCGCGAGCGGTGATCCACCCGAGCAGCCCGGTCCAGAATACGCCCATCAATAGGGTCAGTGTCGTGAATAGCCAGGTCGACATTTCGGGAGCGACCCAATCCTTTAAGACAAAAATAAAAAAGGCGCTTGTCCCGTAGGTCGTCGCGGCGACCATCGTAATCCCGAGCACAAGCTTCCTGACCAGACTCCAACGGGTGTTCATTATTGCTCCTCCTTCGGCTGTGATCTTCCTTACACCTAATATAGCAAATTGTGACAATGTTCGCTGTGATTTCGGTCACGATTCGCCATTCACCGTCCTGTCACAATAGCTGCTCCGATTACAAAAAAAGCAGCCGCTCCATATCGGAGATAGGCTGCCGGTATCCCTTGCCTATTAAAAAGCTCCGCTCCTGTCGGATAATAGGGTCGCTGTAACCGCGAAGAGCTATGCTATAATAAAGGCCAAAGAGACACGGAATCGTTACTGGAGAAACGAGTGTGAGCGATGAGCAAACAACTGGTGTATGAGGTTGTCTATGAGGAGATCAAACGGCGGATCGAGCAGGGCGTCTGGAAGGCTGGCGAGCGGATCCCGACACTCGAGGAGCTCGCAGCCGAGCTGAAGGTCGGCGTATCCTCGGTGCGGGAAGCGGTGCGCATCCTGGGCAAGCAGCGTATCCTGCTCGTCGAGCAGGGGCGGGGCACCTTCGTGAGCGACCAACTGCCCGAGCCGGCAGAGCGCTATGTGGCGGCGCTGGAGCACAGCTCCTGGCTGCAGCTGACCGAGGCCCGGCTCGTCATCGAGCCGGAGCTGGCGGCGCTGGCTGCGCAGCGGGCATCGGCAGAGCAGCGCGCAGCGATCGTCCGGTCAGCGGAGGCGATGCAGCGGAAGATGCGGGCCGGACAGTCCTTCCTGCAGGAGGATATGCGGTTCCACGAGCAGATCGCCGAAGCTGCGCACAACGAGATCCTGAGCCATACGTTGCGGATGCTGGGCGATGTGCTGCTCGACAGCCGGAGGCAGACGATGCGCATCCCTGGGATGGACGACAAGGCGGCGGCGTATCATCTGCTGATCGCTCTGGCGATCCAGCAGGGGGATGATCGTCAGGCGCGGAGTCTGATGCGGCTCCATATCGAGGACATGCGGCGAGAGCTGGAGGCGGGGCGTCAGTCGTGAGCGTCAGACGGAGGAGTTAACGAAGAGCGAGGGCGGAGGCGCTGCAAAGGGCGCGCCGGTCTCGTTCTTTTTTTGTTATACAAGCTTATTCATATGATGTATTATGATATCATCAATAATCATCATATGAATATGAGGAGGCTTTATACGTATGAAAATCCGATCACTCGAGCTGTTCAAAGTCCCCCCGCGCTGGCTGTTCCTGAAGATCACGACTGACGACGGACTCGTCGGCTGGGGCGAGCCGGTCGTGGAGGGGCGCGCCGATACGGTCAAGGCGGCGGTAGAGGAGCTGAGCGAGTACCTGATCGGCCGCGAGGCGGGCGCGATCGAGGATCTGTGGCAGACACTCTATCGCGGCGGCTTCTACCGTGGCGGACCGATCCTGACGAGCGCGATCTCGGGGATCGAGCAGGCGCTCTGGGATATCAAGGGCAAACGGCTCGGCGTGCCAGTGTACGAGCTGCTGGGCGGACGCGTGCGCGACAGGATGAGAGTGTACGCCTGGATCGGCGGCGATCGCCCAGCGGATACGGCGCTGGCCGCCCGCGAGAAGCTGGAGCAAGGCTACTCGGCGATCAAGATGAACGGGACAGAGGAGCTGCACTGGATCGACTCGTATGGCAAGGTGGAGGCGGCGGTGGAGCGGATCGCGGCGATCCGCGAGGCTGTCGGCTACAAGCTGGACATCGGCATCGACTTCCACGGCCGGGTGCATAAAGGGATGGCGAAGCTGCTGGTCAAGGAGCTGGAGCCGTACAAGCCGATGTTCATCGAGGAGCCGGTGCTGCCGGAGAACAACGAGGCGCTGCGGGAGATCGCCCGTCATACGGCGGTTCCGATCGCGACGGGCGAGCGGATGTATACGCGGTGGGGGTTCAAACAGCTGCTCGAGAGCGGCTATGCGGATATCCTGCAACCGGATCTCAGCCATGCCGGCGGCATCTGGGAGACGCGCAAGATCGCGGCGATGGCCGAGGCGTATGATGTAGCGGTCGCGCCGCACTGTCCGCTTGGTCCGATCGCGCTGGCGGCCTCGCTGCAGCTCGACTTTTGCACGCCCAACGCCTTCATCCAGGAGCAGAGCCTGGGCATCCATTACAACGAAGGCTCCGACTTGCTCGACTATCTGGTCGATCCCACCGTCTTCCATTACGAGCAGGGTTTCGTAGGTCTGCTGACCAAGCCGGGGTTGGGCATCGAGGTCGACGAGGCGAAGGTTCGCGAGATGGCGGCGATCGGTCATGACTGGAAAAACCCGGTGTGGCGCCACGAGGACGGCAGCATCGCCGAGTGGTAGAGAGCTGGGACAAAATAAAAGATTGCCAAATGTTTCACGGGTAGCTTATCTTAAAATAAGCTAGGGATACTCATTTACGTTGGGAGAGAATGCTTGTGCAAGTGAAAAAGGGGATTGCAGGTGGACTTATCGCGCTGCTGCTGTTTACAATGCCCGGCATGAACGGAACGATAGCTGCTAACCAAGAGGAACGGGATCATTCGTGGCAAAGCGCCCCTTTTCGACTCGCGCAAGCCGTAGTTGCTACTACTCCAGCTGCCAAAGCCCAAGCTGCGAACCTGCTGACCAATGGCAGCTTTGAAGCCAATACCGGTACAACGGGCATCGCTGATGGTTGGAAAAACATTTACACAACGGCTCAGACGGTCAGCTCTTCGGTGACAAGCGGGCAGAAGGCGCAACGACTCACTGCCAGCAAAATCGGCAAAGGCTACTACGTCGGTATGTCCCAACGTGTAAAAATCGACGGTGGCAAGCCGTATGTTGCGAATGCTAACGTGAATATTGCGAAGCTTGAAAAAGCGGATGTATACCTCTATATGGACTTTTTGAACAGTGCAGGCGAGTGGGTCGGCAACGGTTCCGCCTCCTATTCTAGCCCGACGGGCGGGAAATATGTAACCTTGACGGCCAATGGCACCCTACCTGCCAAGGCAGCCTTCGCCGAGGTGTACATTATGGTTAAGGGCAACGCCGATCTGGGAACGGTTGACCTGCTGGTGGATCAGATGAACCTGCGTTACGACTGGGACGCCAATCTGTTGACGAATCCGGGCTTCGAGAGCTTCACCAGCCCGACTGGCGTAGCGGATGGCTGGAGCAAGATCGTTAGCGGCGACAAGCCAGCGATCCAGGTTGTTACGCAAACGGCGGAAGAGGGAGCGCGGGCACACCGCATCTCGGATGCCAACCTGTACAAGGACGGGATGTCGGGGATTTATCAGAATGTCAAAATGAACAGCAATGCGACCTATAACTTGAGCGCGATGTTCAACGCGACGGCGCTCAAAAAGGCCAAGGTGCAATTATATATTGATTTCTTGAACAGCAAACATGAGTACATCGGCAATCAGTCGACAGACAGTACCGTAATGCAGCCGAACCTGTCTCTGTCCTTGGACGGCAAAACGCCGGCCAACACCGCCTATGCGGTTGTCTATATCCTGGTCCGTTCCACAGAGGCGGGCGGCAGCGGGAGCTTCACGGTGGACATGGCCAATCTGAGCTATACGGCTGCGCCGAACAAGCTGACCAACCCGAGCTTTGAGATCGCCGGACCCCAGTCGCAATTGGCAGCAGGGTGGCGCAAGGAGGGCAAGGGCGTCAGTCTGGCTGCGACCCCGGTCTCTGGCGGAGGAAAGGCGCAAAAAATAAGCGGCACGCTGTCCTCTGGCGAACGGTCGTACATTTATCAGTCCGTTAAGGTGAAAGCCGGCGATCCGTATTTCGCAAGCGCCAATGTGTACGTGGAGAGCTTGAAAAACGCCCAGGTGCGCTACCAGATTATTTTCTTCGATGCCGCCAATCAAGTGGTCGTCTCCAACTCTTTCGCCAATAAGGATGTCTCGAAAAAGTATCAACAAATGTTCTTCGACAAATATGTCGTGCCGGACAAAGCGGTGCGCGCCAACGTAATCATCATGCTCGAGCCGACCGCGGCCCAAGGCAGCGGCACCGTCTATATCGATGATGTGCGGTTTCAGTAGATAATGTGCAACTCCAGTAACTGGGCCACTTATTCCACGCCGACCCTCAGCAGCGGCCTGTCGTGACGATACAGCTCCAGATCTGGGCTGTGCCCGTGCAGGATGTCGTCGGCGATCGCCCGCACCAGCGTCTGGCTATAGACGGTGCCGTTATCGCCAAAGGCGAAGATAAAGTCGCATAACGGGTAGTCGTCGTAGCGGCCGATGACCGGCAGTCCGTCGCGGATGCCGCCATAGAAGGCCGCGCAGGCGTAGGCCGGCTCGAACGGGATGGCCGGGAAGCGTTGGCGCAAGACGTCCAGGAGCATCTGCTGCCGATGATGCAGCTTGTTGTCGCGCTGCTCCGCGATGTCGGTCGTCTCGTCGAGGCCGCCGATGATGACGCGGTTGTCGGCGGTCGTGCGCAGGTACAGATACGGACGCGCCGTCTCCCAGATCAGCGTTCGCTCGGGCCAGGAGCTGAAGTCCTGCACCGGCTCGGTCGTGAGCGTATACGTGCTGACGAAGGACGCCTGCGGCTCCTTGCGGATGTCGATGCCCTCGTAGCCTGCGGCGAAGATGACCCGACCTGCGTCGATCTGCCGTCCGCCGCGCGTCGTGACGAGCATCCGCTGGCGCTCGCGGTCATAGCGATGGCCATTCATCGCGGTATGCTCGAACACGCGGACGCCATGCGCCGCAGCGTGCTGGAGTAGCGCATGGGTGTATTTGAACGGATTGAGCTCGCCGTCGTTACGCGAGTAGATGGCAGGGCAATGGGCGAAGGGATACAGGGCATGCACACGTTCCTGCTCCCAATATTCGACCTCGCAGCCCTGGCTCTGCAAGTATAGATACTCTTCATGCAGCTTGGCGACGTCCTCCTCGCAGCTGGCAAAGTAGAGCGTATTGCGGCGGCGGAACTCGGTGTCCATCGACACCTGGCGACTCGCCGCCTCGATGTCGTCGATAGCCTGATGGAGCAAGGCCAGATGACGGTCGATGACGGGCTGGCCGAACGTATGGATGAGGTCGGTGAACATTTTTTCGCCCGAATATTGAATCAGAGCCGTATTGGTGGCGGTGCTGCCGCTGCCAACGGTATTCTTCTCGATCAGGATAACGCTCAGGCCATGTCCGGCCAGCGCATAGGCGCTCTGGGCGCCAGAGCTGCCGCCGCCGACGATCAGCACGTCGCAGCTTAAGTCTTCGGTAAGCTCGGGATAGGCGGGCGGATCGGCAAGCGTGGTTGGCCAGTAGTAGGTTCCGGATTGGACATTCATCGACAAAAAACCTCCTGCACAGTGCGGATAAGGGAATGGTAAGTAGTATGACCATTCCCAATATCCGCATGCATGCCGGAGGTTATTGCTGCGCGATCAGACGCATCACGTCATCGACCTGTGCGGTGTTGGCGATATAACCGGACGAGAGCCAGTGGCTGACCTCGACTTCATACGCCTGACCGTTCTTGACGGCGGGCAGGCCTTTCCAGAACGGGCTGTCGAACAGCTCCTTGGCCATCCCTTGCGAGGCTTCGCCCTGGACCATGTAGAAGATATAATCGGCGTCGAGATCCGGCAGCTTCTCCAGCGAGATCGGCTGGAAGTTGTCCCAGGCGAGCTCCTTCACCATCGGATGCGGCGTCAGCTTGAGCTCGTCGTACAGCGTCTTGCCCGAGAAGTTCACCCCGTCCATGATGACGTAATCTTTGGGCCGCACCCGTACGACGGCGAACGTCTTGTCGGACACAGACGCGAGATGGCTGCGCGCTTCTTCGACTTTCTTGTTATAGTCGGCCATCTTCGCTTCCGCAACTTCCTCCTTGCCGAGCAGTTCCCCCAAGGCAGACAATGTGCCCTGCCAGTCCCCGGATGCATTCTCATACACGTAAGTCGGAGCGATCTTGCTCAATTGCTCGTAACGCCCTTCCTGGCCCATGTCGGCGCTGTAGAGGAAGATCAGATCGGGCGCGGCTTCGAGCACGGTCTCCAGCGGCGGGCCCCCTGTGCTGTAATCGGCAGAGGGCACGTCAGCCAGTTGCCCTTCAAGATAGTCTTGCACATAGTCGCCGAGCGACCATTTCAATACAGGCGTCACGCCCAACGTCAGCAGCGCGTCCTCGACATAAGGGCCGAAGACGCGGGTCGGCTGCTCCTCGAGCGTGATATCGCCCATGACATGGCTGAAGGTGCGCGGCCACTTGGCGGTGGGCTCTTCGCTTGCTCGGTCGCCTTTGACGTCGCTGTCCGAGGCGGGGGGAGTTGATGCGCCGGGTGTCGGTTCGTTAGGCGTTGCATTACCGCAAGCCGGCAGCACTAGGAGCAGCGCGGCCAGGCAGAGTGGATATAGAAGGGTCTTTCTCATGATGCACCATCCTTTATTGATATCAATTTTCATTATCAATTAGGATCATAGCACGCTTGTCAGCGTGGCTCTATGTCTGGTCGTGTGTTTATTCCGACGCTAATTGTGCGGTCTGTTCCGGCGAATGATGCTTTGCGAGCAGCGACATGACCTCCTCTAGTGTCCGTCGATGCGCCTCGGGACTATACTCGAGCCACGGATAAGCTGCGATCTGGTACCAACGGCGATCTCGTATAGCGGGCAAGCTCTGCCACTGCGGATGCTCCTGCAGCGTCTCCCATGTCGACAAGGAGGCGGGGGAGTCGTCGATAGAGAGCAGCAGGATATCAGGACGACAGTGGTGGACAAAGGGCTCGCTAACCGTCTGTTCGACGGCTATCGACGCCAGATCATAGGGGCATCGCAATCCCAGGTCATGATGGAGTACAGCGCCGACGTTGCGCTCGCCAAAGACGCTCAACTGCCCAAAGCAGATGCGCAGCAGCAATACAGAGGCATCTCCGACCGTCTCCGCCAACGCCATCCGGGCTTGTCGCGCGCGATGGTCATATGCGTCTAGCCAGGCGGCAGCTTCGTCCTCTCGCTCGACCAGACGGGCGATCTGGAGGAAGTGGCCGCGCCAATCGAGCCCGAGCCAGGGGATCACCTGACAAGGCGCGATATCTCCCAGGCGCACAGCCGTCTCCCCCTGGATCATCAGGTCGTCGCCGACGATCAGGCTGGGCTGGAGCGATCCAAGGCGCTCGAAGTCTTCCTCGAATAGCGCATCCTCCCGGAAGATGGCGCGTCGCAGATGGACAGCTATGGACGCATGAGCCTCCTGCCGATGCGTCTCCCGTTCCCGGTCGACCGTCGCAGCGAGCGGGACGATGCCAAGCGTCAGCAGATGCGAGGTGTATGTATAGGAGAGGGAGGCGATGCGGGCCAGCTTGTTTTTGCGATAGTCGGCAGGCGTGATGCCGACGACTTGCTTGAATTTTTTGCGGAAATAGGCCTCATCGGAATAACCGCTGCGCTCGCCCGCCTCGCGGATGCCAGAGCGATGCAGGATCATCAGCTCCTTGGCATGACGGATACGCACCTGGTGGACGTATTCCATCGGCGTGACGCCTAGCCATCGCTTGAACTGATGGGAGAAATACCACGGACTGAGCCCGGCAGCCTCTGCGAGTCGATCGCGGGTCAGCGGCTTGTCATGATGCGTCCGGATGTAGTCCGCCGCCCGCTCCAAGGAATCTGCGGTGGATACTTGTGCCATAGCCGTCATCTCCAGCAGCTGGCATATCAGCTCCTGGAGCAGCATATCCGCCCGGTGGCGACGGCGCTCTCCCGGCTCGGCCAGCAGAGCCTCGATCTGCCGTGCCAAGTCGGCTACAGAAGGCATCGCTCGCGCAGGCAGCAGGCCGTACAAGGGGAATCTGCCTGCGCGTTTGTAATAGTGACGCTCCCGCTCGGTGCTCGAGGTCTCGATCAGGTCGTCAAAGGCGATCCAGACCAGCCGAAGTCGCTCTGCAGGCAGCAGCTCATAGTCCGTCCCGTGGTCGATCAGCACGCCACAGCCGGCCGTCAGGTCATAGGCTTGTCCGCTGATCAGGATGCGGCCCTGCCCCTCGGCAACGACGCCGAGCAAGTGTGAAGCGGCCGTGTCCCGATACGATCCCGGCGGAACGTCCAGCGGGCAGCAGCCCAGCATCACATACATGTCGTCCAGTTCCTCCCTCATTGTCGAGTTCTGTTGACAGTATAGCATAACGGCGGTTTTTTACTCTTGTTCAAGGGCGGAAATCGTCGGGATGCCTTGTCAAAGGCTGTCCCTTCATGGTATGATGTTGCTTGTGTTACTGCGAATGTGGAGCTGTGGTGTAGAGGCCTAACATGCCTGCCTGTCACGCAGGAGACCGCGGGTTCGAATCCCGTCAGCTCCGCCATTTTTCAGTAGTCACGACATACATAACCTTGCTAAGAAGGGCGGCTAATGCTGCTCTTTTTTTCCTTTTTATATCCTCATCGGGAGTGTGATGCACGCATGACCGTTATCCGACCTATAGGCAGGAGAGGGAGATTCGCCCCGACCCCCTCGGGGCAGCTACACCTGGGCAATGCCTTCGCCTCGCTGCTCGCATGGCTGCAGATCCGTCAGGCGAGGGGCACGTTCGTCATGCGGGTGGAGGACATCGACAAGCACCGCGCCAAGCCCGAGCTGCGCGAGCAGCAGATGGACGATCTGAGGTGGCTCGGTCTGGATTGGGACGAGGGGCCGGACAAGGGCGGACCGGATGCGCCCTATCTGCAAAGTCTGCGCGACCCGCTCTACGAGGAAGCGCTGGAGCGTCTGGAGGCACAGGGGCTGCTGTATCCCTGCTACTGCAGCCGCGCCGATCTGGCGGGGGTCGCCAGCGCGCCGCATGGTCTGTCCTCCGAGGGACCGGTCTATCCGGGGCTGTGCCGACATCTGAGCGCCAGCGAGCGCGAGCTGCGCGCGCAGACCAAGACGCCGTCGCTGCGCTTCCGAATGCCGGAGGGGCTGACCGAGTTCTGGGACCGGGTATATGGCGCGATGCGCTATGAGGGCCGAGAGCTGGGCGACTTCGTCGTGAAGCGGGCGGACGGGATGTACAGCTATCAACTCGCAGTGACGGTCGACGACGCGGCGATGGGGATCACGGATGTACTGCGCGGGGCCGATCTGCTCGACTCGACGCCGCGCCAGTTGGCGCTCTACGAGGCGCTCGGACTGCAGCCGCCCCGCTTCACGCATGTGCCGCTGCTCGGCGATGCGAGCGGGATGCGGTACTCCAAGCGGGACCGCTCGCTGACGCTGCAGGCGCTGCGCGAGCAGGGGGTGCGCGCCGAGCGGATCATCGGCTTGCTGGCCTATCTGGCAGGGATGCTCTCGCAACCGGAGGAGACGAAGGCTGGCGAGCTTGTGGGCAAGCTGGATCTGGATTGCTTGCCTCATGAGACGATCGCTGTGCGAGACGAGTGGATGGGCTGGCTGCGGGGTTAATTTTTGTAAGAGCGAGCCAGACTGACGAGGTAGTCCATCCGAAACGCTCCGTTTCTTGTAGGATGCCTTCATTATGGCAAGAGCTGGAGGGGAGCGCTTGAGGATAAGGGACGGTTTGTATAAAAGTGCGAGCATGGCCCCGGTTACCCATCGGTTACCGCGGCAGCCATACCGGTAACCCGCCAAGCCCGGAGAGCCCCAGCTTATGCGGGTTGGAGATCAGATAGACGGCCTGGATCGCCTCACTATCCGCCGTCAGAGCAAAGGCGAACGCCATCGGCAGCCGGCCTTCCCGCTCGAGCCATAGACCAGGCTGGCCGCTCAGGCGCACCCGTCGCAGTTGGCCATCGAGCGAGCCTTTGCGGGCGATGCCCTCGAGGAAGGCGGCTATGCGCTCCTGGCCGAGGATCGGACGCAGCGCAGCGCGGACGATACCGCCGCCGTCGCTGAGCAAGACGCCGTCCTGCGTGATCAGCCGCAGGAAGCTCTCGAAGCGACCGGTGCTGGCTGCATGTACGAAGGACTGGACGAAGTGTTCCAGCGCCGCGTCCAGTCGGTCTGCCTCAGCTGCGGCCGGGCTCGCCAGACCGAGCTTGCCGGCAGCTCGGCTATAGAGCTTGCGACATGCGGCCTCGGTCTTGCCCAGCGTCTCGGCGATCTCCCGGTAGTCGTAGCCGAGCGACTCCCTCAGCACATAGACTGCGCGCTCCGCAGGCGTACAGGTCTGCAGCAGGACGAGCAGCGCGTACCCAAGCTGCTCGCGCCGCAGCAGCTGCGGCTGCGGGCCCTCGTCGTCTTCGGGCTCGATGATCGGCTCGGGCAGCCAGAGCCCCGGGTAGTGCTCGCGGCTCCGGGGGGCTGCCTTCATCATATTGAGCGCGCGGTTGGTCACCATGCGGATCAGGTAAGCGCGGGGATGCTCGATGCGCTCCGTCTCTTGCTTGCTCAGCGTAACAAAAACATCCTGCACGGCATCCTCCGCCTCGCTGCGCGAGCCGAGCATTCGATAAGCTACGGCGATCAGCAGCGGCTGGTATTCTCGGTACCACCGCTCGATGCGTTCATCCTCTGCGTGAGCTGTCATCTCGCATCCCTCTCCTCTCCACGCTTCATCGTCCGTTATTTCATAGTATACCTCATTTGCAGAGGTCAGACTTCGCAGCCGGGGTACATCCCGGTCGCGACCGCCATCCGATTCCAGCAGTTGATGGCGTTGATCGCCATGAGCAGGGCGACGTATTCGCTCTCATCGAAGTGCTCGCGCACCTCCGTATAGAGCGCATCCGGCACGCCGCCCGATGCGATGAGGGTGGCGGCCTCCGTCAAGGCGAGCGCCGCCTTTTCCTTCGCGCTGAACATCGGCGCTTCGCGCCAGACGGCGATCAGGTGGACGCGTTGTTCGCTTTCGCCCATGTTGCGCAAGTCCGTCGTGTGCATATCCAGACAAAAGGCGCAGCCGTTCAGCTGAGAGGCTCGAATTTTGATCAGCTCATAGAGGATGGGATCGAGTCCCATACCCTTGGCGTGCTCCTCCAGTTGCAGCAAAGCCTTGAAGCCAGTGGGGTTGGCCGACCGGTGTTTTAATCGTAGTTGCATGTGTGTTGCCTCCTTGTTTTTAGCTTTCGCTAGTATAGACAACTGAGCGTGCGTTTTTGTGACAGCCCCGGAGAAAATGACGAATTCCATCCGCTGGGTAAAGGAATATAGCGCCCGTGTCATGTTGACAGCGATTTCATCGCATGCGTAAGATGAGGGTGGGCAAGTACATTACAGGTTGCGGAAAGGATGACGTCAAGATGGCAGGATTGCTAGGTACGAACGTCATAACACAGATCGGAATTCTCGTCCACGATATCGACAAGGTAAGCCAGGCGTATGCGGATTTCTTCGGGGTGGAGAAGCCTCAGCCGATCCTGACGGACACGCTCGACAAGACGCAAGCGGAGTACAATGGCGAGCCATGCGCGGCGCGGGCCAAGCTGGCGTTCTTCAACATGGGTTCGCTGCAGCTGGAGCTGATCGAGCCGGACGAGCATCCGAGCACCTGGCGCGACTACCTCGACGAGCATGGCGAGGGGCCGCATCATATCGCCTTCGTCATCGAGGGGATGCAGGAGAAGATCATGCTGCTCGAGGGCAAGGGCTTCCCGCTGCAGCAGAAGGGCGAGTATACCGGCGGACGTTATGCCTACATGGACACGATCCCGCAGCTCAAGGTGCTCGTGGAGCTGTTGGAAAACGACAAAAAGTAAACCGAAGAGGAGGACGAGCAGATGAATCTGTTAATCACCGGAGCAAATCGGGGCCTGGGCCTGGAGCTGACAGCGGCTGCGCTGGCGCGCGGACATCGGGTCGTCGCCGGCGTACGTTATCCCGAAGCGGGGCACGACCGGCTGACAGCGTTGGCCGCCGAGTACGCCGGGCAACTGGAGGTGCTTCATCTCGATGTAACCGACGAGGCAAGCGTCTCCAGGCTGGCTGAGCAGCTCGGAGCGGCTGGTCGGACGCTGGGAGCGATCGTCAACAATGCGGCGGTGCTGCTCGCGCGCAACACGCAGATCGAGGAGCTGGACTTCGCCGATATGGAGCGCACGATGGAGGTCAATCTGTACGGGCCGATGCGCGTCGTCAAGCACTTCCTGCCGCTCCTCACCGAGCCGGGAGCGATGATCGCCAACATTTCCTCGGAGGCGGGCAGTATCACCCATGCCTATCCTGGCGACTACCCATACGCGATCTCCAAGGCTGCGCTTAATATTTTCACCCAGCAGCTCCATGTCTATCTGCGCGAGCGCGACGTCGAGGTGCTGAGCATTCATCCCGGCTGGATGAAGACGGATATGGGCGGCGATTCGGCGCCGGGCGATCCGGTCGAGAGCGCCAGCAGCATCCTTGAGCTGATCGAGCGTCGGCCAGCGGTCGAGGGACGCTATCGTTTCGTTGATTTTACAGGCAAGTCGATGTCGATCTAGAACGCAGCGCCACGTCGCACATAGAGAGGGCCGCTCCTTGCCATACGCTGGCGGAGCGGCCCTTCCTGTGTGCTGGGCTAGTCCTATCCTGAGCGGGTCTGGGGGGAGGAGGCGAGCCTAGGTCGGATAGCTTCACATGAACTGGATAGCTAGCAGTGTTATAATTAACCGTAACATCGAAAACAAAGATAAGGTGAAGCGGCGATGCCGGAGTAAATCTCAGGCTAAAGGCAGACGATACGGAACAGAACGCCAATACGAGGAGGAACACGCGTTGACACAACAACAAGCAAATGCCAAGGGCGGGTGGAGACTGGATAATAGCTATACGCGGCTGCCCGATATCCTGTACTCCAGGCTCAAGCCGACGCCGGTGGATGAGCCGAAGCTGGTCGTACTCAATGAGTCGCTGGCCGTGGAGCTAGGACTCGATGCGGCGGAGCTGCGCACGGAGGCAGGGGCCGCTATGCTCGGAGGCAATACGCTGCCGCCAGGGGCAGAGCCGCTGGCGCAGGCGTATGCCGGTCATCAGTTCGGCCACTTCACGATGCTCGGCGACGGCCGCGCGATCCTGCTCGGCGAGCAGCTGACGCCGTCAGGCGAGCGGCGGGACATCCAGCTCAAGGGGCCAGGCCGGACGCCGTACTCGCGCCAGGGCGACGGTCGGGCGGCGCTCGGACCGATGCTGCGCGAATATATCATCAGCGAAGCGATGCACGGGCTCGGCATCCCGACGACCCGCTCGCTGGCAGTCACGCTCACCGGCGAGCCGGTCTACCGGGAGGAGGTGCTGCAGGGCGCGGTGCTGACCCGTGTCGCGGCCAGTCACCTGCGAGTCGGCACCTTCCAGTACGCGGCTGGCTTGGGCGTGCGGGAGCATCTCCAGGCGCTCGCCGACTATACGATCGATAGGCATGATCCGCAACTGGCCGGTCGCGAGGACCGGTACCTCGAGCTGCTCCGTCAGGTCGTCCGTCGCCAGGCGTCGCTGATCGCCAGCTGGCAGCTCGTCGGCTTCATCCATGGCGTTATGAACACGGACAATATGGCGCTTAGCGGCGAGACGATCGATTACGGCCCATGCGCTTTCATGGATGTATTCGATCCTAAGACGGTATTCAGCTCGATCGACCGTCAGGGACGGTACGCTTACGGCAATCAGCCGAAGATCGGCGTCTGGAACCTCGCCCGGTTCGCGGAGACGCTGCTGCCATTGCTCGCCGAGGAGACGGAGGCAGCAGTCGCCCTCGCCGAGGAGGCGCTGGGCCTGTTCACCTCCGAGTTCGAGCGGCATTGGCTGGGCGGCATGCGGGCGAAGCTCGGCCTGTTCGGAGAGGAGGCCGAGGATGGAGAGCTGGTGCGCGATATGCTCGAGCTGATGCATGCGGAGCAGGCCGATTACACCAACACCTTCCGCGCACTCACGCTCGGGCAGATCGAGACGTCCCCGCTCGCTTGCGCCGCCGCCTTCCAGGATTGGCATGGGCGCTGGCAGGCGCGTCGCGATCGCCAGTCTGAGCCGGAGAGCGCCTCGCGCGAGCTGATGCAGCGGGCCAATCCGGCGATCATCGCTCGCAATCATCGGGTCGAGGAGGCGCTGGCGGCGGCAGAGGCCGGCGACTATGACGTCATGCATCGGCTCGTGGCGGCGCTCGCCAACCCCTACGCCTATACGGCCGAGCAAGAGCGCTATGCCGAGCCGTCGGACAGCGAGGAGCGTCCTTACCGCACGTATTGCGGCACCTAGTACAGCATCAGAATTAAAAGAGTTAAAATTTAGGCGATATGATATAGTTGGAGAAAAAGAGGTAACCAACTATGAAAAATCAATCCTATCCAATTCAGTTAACACCAGAGGAGCAACAA
>Ga0160452_100549_pt1 | contig 22255 bp, 21 predicted proteins | sample HID1971I_E6MG_FD_108230 | JGI IMG/M metagenome (GOLD analysis project Ga0160452, IMG submission 108230) | Enriched millipede-associated microbial communities from UW Madison campus, WI, USA - HID1971I_E6 MG | ecosystem: Host-associated > Arthropoda: Insects > Digestive system > Unclassified ...
CAGTCACTTTCTTTGCTGCTGCAAAGAAAGTAACCAAAGAAACAGCTATCCCCAGCCTAAGCACTTCACACCGGCCGCGGCACAGGCGATTGGCTGAATGGCCCGGCTGTAGCGAGTGCCCTCGTAGGTCTCGCGGGGCTTGGACCGCGCACGGCCTGACTCATCGCACCACAGAACAAACTGGTTCAGCACCGAATAGCTCCAGCCCGCTTCGCGGCCGATGGGTCAATCGGGTGTGCGTACGCTTCTTCCTCGATGGTTTCCCTCGCATACCCGACGGCAGCGCGTAGCGCTGTGCCGAAGCTCTTTCGTGCTGAACCAGCGCGCTCAAGGTTATGGTTTGTCAGACCGTGCGCGAGCCAAGCCCGGTAAGTCCTTCGAGGGCGACACTTAGGCGAGTGCCACCGCGGGCTGGCAAGCATGGCCAACCTGCGTGTGACCGCGGGCGGTGAGAAGCTGCTTTCTTTGGTTACTTTCTTTGCAGCAGCAAAGAAAGTGACCCCCGCCCCGGGGAGGGGCAGTGCTAATAGACCAATAAGAAATCGGGATCCGGCGACACAAAAAACCCCCATCGATCGACTCTACAAACCCAACCCCCGCGCCAAATCGGCGCGCACATCCCGAGGATCCTCAAGCCCGACAGCAAGCCGAATCAGCCCTTCAAAAATGCCCGCGCCTTCCCGCACCTCCACTGCAAGACGCCCGTGCGTCGTCGTAGAAGGATGCGTGATCGTCGTACGCGTATCGCCGAGATTCCCGGTGATAGAGCACAGCTTCGTGCCGTCAATCACGCGCCATGCGTTCGCGCGCTGCTGCTCCTGCGTGTCGCCCTTCAATTCGAACGATACGATCGCACCACCCGCCTTCTGCTGCTTCTTCGCGATCGCATGCTGCGGATGCGATTCGAGACCCGGATAAAACACGCGATTCACCGCCGGATGCGCTTCGAGCCAGCGCGCGATCTCCAGCGCATTCGCCGACTGTTTCTCGACGCGAAGCGCGAGCGTCTCCATCCCCTTCAACAGCACCCATGCGTTGAACGCCGACATCGTCGGACCGGCGCTGCGCACGAACGGAAACACCGTCTCCATGATGAAGCGCTTCGAGCCGACGAGCGCGCCGCCGAGCACGCGGCCCTGACCGTCGAGAAACTTCGTGGCCGAATGCATCACGACGTCCGCGCCGAGTTTCAGCGGCTGTTGCAATGCCGGACTGCAAAAGCAGTTATCGACGACGAAGATCGCGCCGTTATGCTTCGCGATCTTCGCGATCGCCTCGATGTCCGCGATCCCCGTCAGCGGATTCGACGGCGTCTCCAGAAAGAACATCTTCGTCTCGGGCCTCACGGCCGCCTGCCACTCATCGGGCTTCGTCGGATCGACGAACGTCGTCGTGATGCCGAACTTCGGGAAGATCTGCGTGAACATGCCGATCGTCGATCCGAACAGGCTCTTCGAACTGACGATGTGATCGCCCTGCTGCATCGACGCCATCACGACGGACAATATCGCCGACATGCCCGATGCCGTCGCCATGCAGGCTTCGCCGCCTTCGAGCGCGGCAAGGCGGTTCTGGAACATCGTGACGGTGGGGTTGGTAAAGCGTGAATACGTGTACGCTTCTTCGGAATTCTTGAAGCGCTCGGCCGCCTCCGCCGCACTCGAAAAGCAGAAGCTCGACGTGAGAAAGAGCGCCTCGGCATGCTCGTTGAATTCGCTGCGCAAGGTCCCGGCGCGCACGGCGAGCGTATCGAAGTTCAGGTTGTCGTCCATGTTTTTCTCCCTTGTTTTAAAGCTCGCGACGCAAAAAAGCCCGCTTGGTCCTTGCAGACGAAGCGGGCTCTTGTGAAGCGCCGAAGACTTACTCGACCGATAGCTGCAGATGCAACTGTGAGCGCGTCATGCCGCCTTCCTGCGCTTCGCTCGCAGCGTCACGGTCCGACTGCGATTGCGGCGCAAGACGCGCCGTCTCGATGCGATCGAGATAATCGGTCGTCACGTCGCCGGTGATGTAGTTGCCGTCGAAGCACGAAGCCTCGAATTCCTTCAGCGCCGGGTTGATGTCGCGGATCGCGTTCTTCAGGTCTTCCACGTCCTGGTAGACGAGATAGTCCGCGCCGATCATGCGCGCGACTTCCTCGTCGCTGCGGCCGTGCGCAACGAGTTCGCCGCGCGTCGGCATGTCGATGCCGTACACGTTCGGGAACTTCACCGGCGGCGCGGCGGACGCGAAGATCACCTTGTTCGCGCCGGCATCGCGGGCCATCTGCACGATTTCATGCGAGGTCGTGCCGCGCACGATGGAATCGTCGACGATCAGCACGTTCTTGCCCTTGAACTCGATGCCCATCGCGTTCAGCTTCTGGCGCACCGACTTCTTGCGCACCGCCTGGCCCGGCATGATGAAGGTGCGGCCCACGTAGCGGTTCTTGAAAAAGCCCTCGCGATACTCGACCCCGAGCTTCGCGGCCACCTGCATCGCTGCGGGGCGCGAGGAATCGGGAATCGGCATCACGACGTCGATCGGCACATCGGGCAGCACGCGCTTGATCTTCTCGGCGAGGTAGTCGCCCATGCGCAGACGCGCGTTGTAGACCGGCACGCCGTCGAGGCACGAATCCGGACGCGCGAGATACACGAGCTCGAAGATGCAGGGGTTGAGCGCGGGTTTCTCCGCGCATTGATGGCTGTGCAGATTGCCCTCGGCGTCGATGAAGATCGCTTCGCCCGGCTCGACATCGCGCACGAACTCGAAGCCGATGCCTTCGATCGCCACCGACTCCGACGCGACCATCCATTCGACGCCCGTCGCCGTTTCCTGCTTGCCAAGCACGAGCGGGCGGATGCCGAACGGATCGCGGAACGCCACGAGCCCGTAGCCCGCGATCAGCGAGACGATCGCATACGAACCCTTCACGCGGCGATGCACGCCCGCGACGGCCCTGAACAGCGCGGTGGCGTCGAGCTGAAGGCCCGAGCTCGCGAGCTGCAGTTCGTGCGCGAACACGTTGAGGAGCACTTCGGTGTCGGATGCGGTGTTGATGTGCCGGCGGTCGATGCGGAACATCTCGTCCTTCAGCTGCATCCAGTTCGTGAGGTTGCCGTTATGCGCGAGGATGATGCCGAACGGCGCGTTCACGTAGAACGGCTGTGCTTCTTCCTCGCTCGACGCGGAACCGGCGGTCGGATAACGCACCTGGCCGATGCCCACGTTGCCCGGCAGGCTGCGCATGTTGCGCGTGCGGAACACGTCGCGCACCATGCCGTTGGCCTTATGCATGTGGAAGTTGTTGCCGTTCGCCGTGGCGATGCCCGCCGCGTCCTGTCCGCGATGCTGGAGCAGGAGCAGGCTGTCATAGATCAGCTGATTGACGGGAGTCTGGGAAACTACACCTACGATGCCGCACATGGCATGGTCCTTCAAAGAGTCGAAACGGGTAGACAAGGCGTGGCCCGGATCTCATCGACGCTTCTCTCGAAATTCGGCCGTAACGAGGCCGGCCGAAGCGTCATCGAGCCGTCGCGTGTCCCTCGTGTAGCTGGCCGTTCGTCTATTGTGCGGCGTTTGGCGCCAGGCCGCTCGGTTCGGGAGCGACGTGCACATACGCGGCGAGCGTATCGGGGAGCAGCGGTTTCAATTCGCGCACGCCTTGCTCGGCCATCGGCCGCAGCAGCGCATTGCGCCAAAAATCCTTTTCCGGCAGTTCGGTCAAGCCAGCCAGGGCGACCAGAACCACTACCAATATAGCCCCTCTCACGAGGCCGAACAGCAAGCCCAACGAGCGATCGACGCCGCGCAGGCCAGTCACTTCGGTGATGCGCGTCAGAAGCGCCGACAGCACGCTCGATATGAGCAGCACCGCCGCGACCACCAGCACGAACGCCACGAGCCATTGCGTGAGCGCGCCGCCGGGCCATGTCGACGGAATATAGGGCACGACGAGTCCGACGAAGCGTCCGGCGATCAAAATGGCGGCCACCCAGCCGACCAGACCGAACGCCTCGGCCAGCAGGCCGCGCCACATGCCGCGCAGCGCCGACAAGCCAATCACAGCCATCACGCCGTAGTCGAAAGCGGTGAACATCGAATCTGCTTAGTTCGATGCCCGGGTGCCGCCGCCCAGGCCGGCCTGACGCACCTTCACGAGCGCCGCCTGCGCCGACGCGCGATCCGGGAACGGACCCGCGCGCAACAGCGATTTGGTCGCGCCATCCGACTGCTTGCGATGTTCGAGATATGCGGGCACACCCGCCGACTTCAACTTGTTGACCCAGTTCTGCGCGGCGGTTTCGTCGTCGAACTGGCCGATTTGCAGCACGAACCGGCTGCCCGCCGGCGACGACGGCGTATTCGCCGCGCCCGCCGCCGCGTTGGCGGCGGTGTTCGCGTTGGCTTCTTCGGAAGCTTCCGCGGGCTGTTTTGCGTTTTGGCCTGCGACAGCGGCAGGTTTCGACGGCTTCGCTTCGGGTTTCGGCTGTTCCGCCGGTTCAGGCTTTGCTTGTGCCGTGGCGGCGGGCTGCGGTTGCGTCACGCCAGCGGCCACACTGCCCGATGCGCCCGCAGGCGCGTCATGCGCGACGCCGGCTTGCGTATCCGCGTCGTTCGCGTCGCGCGACTGCTTCGCGGCAGGCGCGGGGCGGTTGGGAATATCGATGGAAATGTCGTTGGTGACGGGCTTCGGGCGCGAATCCAGCACCATCGGCAAGACGATGACGGCGGCCAGCACCAGTGCGATCGCGCCGACGAGCCTGCGGCGCGCGCGCTGTTTCTCGGGCAGCGTGGGATCGAGCATCATCGCGTCGGCGCCGGTGCGCTCCGAACGGCGCGTGCGGCGCTCGGTGCGGACCGTCTGACGCGAACCGCGCGAGGAATCGGAATATGCGTCGCGACCGGAGTCGTCTTTCTTGCCGAACGAAAAGAGTCCCATGTATCGCTTGGTGCCGACGGCCGACCGTCTGGATGATGCTGCTAGTTATGCTGCGTGCGACGGTAGGCCATGACGCCCGCTACCGTGTAGAAACTGCCGAAGACTAAAATTCTATCATTTTCGGACGCCCGCCTTAGCGCATCTTGAAAAGCCAGGGCCGGCGTCTCAAATCGACAAACGCTGCTGTCGGGGCCCTCGTTGACACCGGCGTCGCGCAACGCGTGCTCGAGTTGCTCCGTCGACGCGGCGCGCGGCGTGGGCAGCGCGGCGAGATTCCAGTGGTCGATCTCGCCCTTCAACTGCTTCACGACGCCTTCGATGTCTTTGTCGCCCATCGCGCCGAACACCGCGTAAGTGTACGGAAAGTAGCCCATATTGCCGAGATTCTGGGACAAAACGGCGGCAGCGTGAGGATTATGCGCAACATCGAGGATGACCTGCGGCTTCCCCGGCAGCACCTGGAAACGGCCCGGCAGTTCGACGTTGGCGAGCCCGAGGCGGATATCCTGAGACGAAACGGGCAGGCGCTCGCGCAACGATTCGAGCGCGGCCAGCGCCGCCGCCGTGTTGATCAGCTGATTCGCGCCGCGCAGCGCGGGATACGCCAGCGCCGGGCGACGCTGCTCGCGGCCGATATAGCTCCATTGCTGGCGCTCGTTGCCGGGCTGCGCTTCATAGCGAAAATCGCGTCCGACGAGCCACAGATCCGCGCCGATCGCCTGAGCATGATCGATCAGGCTCTGCGGCGGCGACGGGTCGCCACACACGGCGGGCTTGTCCGCCCGGAAGATGCCCGCTTTCTCGAAGCCGATCTTCTCGCGCGTGTCGCCGAGATAATCCGTATGGTCGATGTCGATGCTCGTGATCACCGCGCAGTCCGTATCGACGATATTCACCGCGTCCAGACGCCCGCCCAGCCCCACTTCGAGAATCACCGCATCGAGCCCGCGCGATGCGAAGAGATGCAGGATCGCGAGCGTCGTGAATTCGAAGTAGGTCAGCGAAACCGGCTCGGGCAGGCTCGCGCGCGCCTTTTCCACCGCCGCGAAATGTTCGAGCAGATCGGCGTCGCTCGCCTCGGCGCCGTCGATGCGCGCACGCTCGTTGAACGAAAGCAGATGAGGCGACGTGTGGCAGCCGACGCGATAACCCGCGCGCAGCAGGATCGTTTCGATGATCGCGCACGTCGACCCTTTGCCGTTCGTGCCGCCGACGGTGATGACCGGGCAATCGAAGTGCAGGCCGAGCGCGTCCTTCACCTTGCCGATGCGCGCAAGGCCCATATCGATGCCGACCGGATGTGCCGCTTCCAGATGGGCGAGCCAGGCGTCGAGGGTGGAGAAAGTGTTCATTTTCGAGATCGGTAAAGCAAAACGCCGCGCGGAACCTCAGGGCTCTCGCGCGGCGCAGCGCTGCATATCAGCAACTCAGGCGACGGAATCGGCGGGTTGCCGCGTCATCAGCGCCATCAATTGGGCGAGTTCTTCACGCATCTTGCGGCGATCCACGATCATGTCGATGGCGCCTTTCTGTAGCAGGAATTCGGCGCGCTGGAAGCCTTCCGGCAACTTTTCGCGCACGGTCTGCTCGATCACGCGCGGGCCGGCGAAGCCGATCAGCGCTTTCGGCTCGCCGATCACAACATCGCCGAGAAAGGCGAAGCTCGCCGACACGCCGCCCATCGTCGGGTCGGTCAGCACGGAGATGAACGGCAGCTTCGCATCGGACAGCCGGGTCAGGAGCGCGGTGGTCTTGGCCATCTGCATCAGCGAAAGCAGGCTTTCCTGCATGCGCGCGCCGCCGGACGCCGTGAAGCAGATAAACGGCACGTTCTGCTCGATCGCATTGCGCGCGCCGCGCACGAAGCGCTCGCCGACCACCGAGCCCATCGAGCCGCCCATGAACGAGAACTCGAAGCACGCGACGACGCACGGAATGGTGTGGATCGCGCCGCCCATGACGACCATCGCGTCGGTTTCGTCGGTATCCTCCATCGCTTCCTTGATGCGATCCGGATACTTGCGGCTGTCCTTGAACTTGAGCGCATCGACCGGCACGACTTCCTGGCCGATTTCGTAGCGGCCTTCCGGATCGAGCAGGCGGTCGAGCCGTTCGCGCGCGCCGATGCGCATGTGATGGCTGCACTTCGGGCAAACATGCAGATTCGCCTCGACGTCGTTGCGATACAGCACCGCCTCGCACGACGGGCACTTCACCCAGAGCCCCTCGGGGATGCCCTTGCGGCTTTTGGGATCGGTTTGCTTGATCTTCGGCGGCAGCAGTTTGTCGAGCCAGCTCATCGTTTTTCCTTGACTGATCGGTCGCCGCGCGGCGCACGTCCGGATCGGACGGCCCGCGGCGGCGCGTATTTTACTGTGCGGCGTCGAGCGCCTGACGAATTTCGGCGATGAAGCTCGTCAGCGATGCGGCCGCGGCATCCGGCTTCGCCTCTTCGAGCAACTGCACGAGGCGGCTGCCGATGACGACGGCGTCCGCGACATCGGCGACGGCGCGTGCGGTTTGGGCGTCGCGAATGCCGAAACCGACGCCCACCGGCAGAGGCACATGCGACTTGATGGCCGGGATTTTACTCGCGATGCTGGAAACGTCCAGATTTGCCGCGCCGGTCACGCCTTTCAGCGAAACGTAGTAGACATAGCCGCTCGCGATCTTGCCGACTGCCGCGATGCGCTCGTCCGTCGATGTCGGCGCGAGCAGAAAGATCGGATCGATGCCAGCCGCGCGCATCGTCGCACCGAAGCTTTCCGCTTCCTCGGGCGGGTAATCGACCACCAGCACGCCGTCGACGCCCGCTTCCTGCGCGGCTTTCGCGAAGGCGTCGGCGCCCATGCGCTCGATCGGATTCGCGTAGCCCATCAGCACGACGGGCGTCTTGTCGTCGGTCTGGCGGAAGCGTTTGACATCGGCGAGCACGCTTTTGAGCGTCACGCCGCGTGCGAGCGCGCGTTCGGACGAACGCTGGATCACGGGGCCGTCGGCCATCGGATCGGAAAACGGCACGCCGAGTTCGATGACGTCCGCGCCGCCTTTCGCTAGCGCGTGCATGAACTCCACGGTTTGCTCGGGGTTCGGATCGCCCGCGGTGATGAACGGAATCAGCCCTTTTTTGCCCTGCGCGGCCAATGCCGCAAAAGTATTCTTGATACGGGACATGGGAATTCTCTTGATCGGATTCGTTGGCGTCAGATGCTTCGGTAGTCATCTGACGCGATTAGCGACGAAAAAGACGCTATTCAGTGGCTTGCGCAGCGGTATCGGCGGTCACGAGCGCTTTGCGGCGTGATCGGACCGGTTCCTCCGGCTTCAGTCGCGCGGCGCGGGCTTCAGCGATGCGATTTTCCGCGATCGCGCAATAATCCGCATTGATCTCGTAGCCAATGAACTGGCGGTCGTGGCGCGCGCAAGCAACCGCCGTCGTGCCGCTGCCCATGAACGGATCGAGCACGCGGCCGCCCGGCGGACAGCTCGCAAGCACCATGCGCTCGACGATTTCCAGCGGCTTTTGCGTCGGATGATCCACCCGCTCCGCGTGCTGCCGATGCAGACGCGACACGGACCAGACATCCTTCGGGTTATAGCCGAGTTCGAGCCACTTGCTGCCCTCGAAAATCTTGCGTGAGCGCGCCTTTTTCGTCTCTGCGTCGTAGGGGATGCGCACCGGATCGAGATCGAAGTAATAATCCTTCGATACCGCGAAATAACCGATGTTATCGTGCACTGACGTAAATTTGCGCGTCGTTCCGCCCATGCTCGGCACGCGCCGGTCCCAGACGATCTCGTTGATCATCAAAAGGCGGCGCTTCAGGAACACGAACAGCTCGGGCGAGTATTGCCAGGTGCAGAAGATGTACAGCGAGCCGCTCGGCTTGAGTTTCGGGATCGCCAGATCGAGCCAGCGATACGTCCACTCCAGAAAAGCGTCGCCGGACAGCATGTCCGAATCGTTCCCGTAGTCCTTGCCCAGACCATAGGGCGGGTCCGCGACGATCAGATCGATCGACGCATCGGGAATGTGTTCGGCATCGGCCAGAAAATCGCGGTTGCGAATGTCGCTGCCGGCGCCCTGAAGAGCGCCGACGGACAAGGGCTCGTCGATAACGGTGCGCATCGGTCAGCGGCTCAGAACTGGATGCCCGATCGCTCGGCGACCGTGTGCATGTCCTTGTCGCCGCGGCCCGACAGATTCACGAGCAGCACCTTGTCGCGCGGCAACGTCTTGGCGAGCTTTGCACCATAGGCAAGCGCGTGGCTCGACTCGAGCGCCGGGATGATGCCCTCGATGCGACAGCAGTCGTGGAACGCCTTGAGCGCTTCGTCGTCCGTGATGCCGACGTACTCCGCGCGCCCGATGTCCTTCAGCCATGCGTGCTCGGGGCCGACGCCCGGATAGTCGAGTCCCGCCGATATCGAATGCGTCTCGATGATCTGGCCGTTGTCGTCCTGCAGCAGATACGTCCGGTTGCCGTGCAGCACGCCAGGACTGCCGCCCATCAGCGACGCCGCGTGGCGGCCCGTATCGATGCCGTCGCCCGCGGCTTCGACGCCGATCAGTTTGACGTCTTTGTCGTCGATATACGGGTAAAAGATACCCATCGCATTCGATCCGCCGCCAACGCACGCGATGACCGCATCGGGCTGACGACCGGCCATCTCGGGCATCTGCACGCGGCATTCGTCGCCGATCACGCGCTGGAAGTCACGCACCATCATCGGATAGGGATGCGGCCCCGCCACCGTGCCGATGATGTAGAACGTGTTTTCGACGTTCGTCACCCAGTCGCGCATGGCTTCGTTGAGCGCATCCTTCAACGTTTTCGAGCCTGATTCGACCGGAACGACCGTCGCGCCGAGCAGCTTCATGCGATACACATTCGCCGCCTGCCGACGCACATCTTCCGCGCCCATATAGACCACGCACTCCATGCCGAAGCGCGCGGCGATGGTCGCCGTCGCCACGCCGTGCTGGCCCGCGCCGGTTTCCGCGATCACGCGCGGCTTGCCCATCTTGCGAGCGAGCAGCGCCTGGCCGATCACGTTATTCACCTTGTGCGCGCCGGTGTGATTCAGATCCTCGCGCTTGAGATAAAGCTGCGCGCCTCCGAGCATCTCGCTCCAGCGCTTCGCGTGATAAATCGGCGACGGACGGCCCACGTAATGCTTGAGCTCGTACTCGTACTCGGCGAGAAATGCGGGATCTTTTTGTGCCGCTTCATACGCGACGCGCAGTTCATCGAGCGCGTGGATGAGCGTTTCGGAGACGAACACGCCTCCATATTGGCCGAAGTGGCCTCTTTCGTCTGGCAAGTTGTACATTACGTCACTCTCTCGGTTACGTGGCCGGCAGCGCGGCTCACGTCAACATCACCCGGCATCCGCTTCGCGCACCGCGCGTACGAACGCCGCCATTCGGGCGAGATCTTTCACGCCCTTGGCGCCCGGCACTTCGATGCCGCTCGAGACATCGACCGCGTACGGGCGCACACGCCGAATGGCGTCACTGACGTTTTGCGCGTTCAACCCACCACTCAAAACGGCCCGATGCCCGAGATCTGTTGGGATAAGTGACCAATCGAATACCTTTCCACCGCCGCCGAAGCCTTCGACGAGAGCGTCGAGCAGAAGGCCGCCTGCGGCTTTGAACTTGATTGACGATTCTATCAAATGGCTTGTCGCCGCATCAGCCCCAATTCGCAGCGCGCGCCAATAGGATAAACCCGCAATCGCAGCGAGTTCCTCGCATTGCTCGGGGGTTTCGTCGCCGTGAAATTGCAGCAGCGAAAGCGGCACGTTCGATGTGACTTCGCGAATCCACTCGGGCGTTGCATTGACGAAGAGGCCCACGGCCGACACTAGCGGCGGCACGTGCCGCGCCAGATCCACCGCCTGCGCGACGCTCACCGAGCGCGGGCTCGGCGGATAGAACACGAAGCCCACGGCGTCAGCGCCCAGCGCGACGGCGTGCTGCACGTCCTCGACGCGCGATAGTCCGCATAGCTTGATGCGGGTGCGATGCAAATCTCGTTCGGTCATTTCGGCTCTGCCCAAATGGCGCTCCAGGGCATGCTGGCGATATGCGGCGGCGGCACCGCGAAGTGTTCAGGATAGCCGACCTCGGCCAGATACAGCCCGTCCGGCATGAAGGTCGGCGCGGCGACACGGCGATCGCGGGCGGCGAGGACGTCGGCCATCCACGAAGCCGGATGACGGCCGCGTCCGATCGCGACGAGGCATCCCATCAGATTGCGCACCATGTGATGCAGGAACGCGTTGGCGCGAAAGCGAAAGTGGATGAAATCGCCCTGCTCGCGCACGTCGATCTGGTGAAGATGCTTTACCGGCGTCTTCGACTGGCAATCGGCCGCGCGGAACGACGAAAAATCGTGCTCGCCGATCAGGCACGCGATCGAATCGCGCATCGCGTCGACGTCCAGCGGCGTATGCACCCAGCCCGCGCGTTTCGCCAGCATCGGTGAGCGCACCGGATTGACGTACAGAACGTAAAAGTAGGTGCGCTCGAACGCCGCGAATCGGGCGTGGAAGTCGTCGGGCATCGGCTTCGCCCATTGCACGGCGACGGTATCGGGCAAAAACGCGTTCGTGCCGCGCACCCACGAGAATTCGGCGCGATCGAGCTCGGTGTCGAAATGGACGACCTGGCCGAGGCCATGCACGCCCGTGTCAGTGCGCCCGGCGACGACCGTCGGGAGCGGCGTCTGCGCGAATTCGGCGAGCGCGCGCTCCAGTTCGTTCTGCACCGTCTTGCCGTGCGGCTGAGACTGCCAGCCGCAAAACGCCGAGCCGTCGTACTGAATGCCTAAAGCGATGCGCATCTCAGGAATGTGGGGCGAGCGTCGACAAGAGCGTTGCGGCCTGCTGACGTGTAGCCGGATCGTTCGATTCGATCACTTCCTGCAACAGCGTGCGCGCGCCGGAGAGATCGCCCAGCTCGATGTATTCGGCGGCGAGTTCGAGCTTGTTGCGCGCGATCGTCGCCAGTTGCGCGGGCGTCAGCGCGGGCATCGGCTCGGTCGCGCTCGACGCGCGGCCGAGATCGAAATCGAGGCTCAGCGGCCCGAATCGCGTCGCGCCGAGACCGGCGACCGAGGCCGCGCCAGCCGTTCCCGCCTCGATTTGCGAGGCCACGGACTGAGCTTGCGATTGCGTCGGCCGCGCCGAATCCGGCTGCGCCATCGGCTGCGGAATGAACGGCACCTGTTCGATCGGCTGCGGACCCGTCGGCGGCGGCTGCAAGGCTGCGGGCCGCGACTCGCGCGGCACATCGGACGCCACCGACGATGCCGCCGCTGCCGGCTCCGCTGCGCCGGGCGGCTTGATCGACAGTTCCATGCGCGGCGGCAGTTCCATTTCGAGCGAGCCCAGCGCCTGAATCGCGTCCTGAGGGAATTTCGGCATTGGAAAACGATGCGCAAGCACCGGCTCCTCGTCCGGCGCGATACCCGATTTTTCGGCTTCGCGCGCCGCCTGTTCCTCGATGTCGCGCTGCTCCGCGGCGCGTTGCTCGGCGGCCTGCTCTTCGGCGGCACGCGCCTGCAGTTCGCGCAGTTCGGCCTCGCGCGCGATGATCTCGCGCGCCGCGGCCTCGCGCGCCTGATCTTCGCGCTCGGTCACCTGACGCAACTCGGCTTCGCGCTTCCCGGCTTCACGATCCGCCGACTCGCGCGCGAGCGCTTCCCGCGCGGCGGCTTCGCGAGCGCGAATCTCACGCTCTTCGGCTTCGCGTATGGCCGCCTGGCGCGCCGCGGCTTCGCGCTCCTCGTTTTCCCATTTCTCGGCTTCACGACGCGCCGCTTCGCGCGCCGCGATCTCGCGCGCGTGCTCGTCGTGCTGGTCCTGCGTCTCGGCGGCCCCGACCGGCGGCACGAAATCGGGATGGCGTGCCGCGGGCGCAACCGGCGCGAACGGCGCTTCCTGTGCAGCGCGGTTCGCCTGGCCGGGCGCGACAGCGGGCCCGGGCTTCGCCTCGGTCGTCGGCGGCAGTTCGTCGTCGGACGGGACGGCGGGCGCGCGAGTCGCGTCGGCGTTGTCGATACTCGCGGCGGCGGCCGCCAGCCCGGACCGGTCGCGCTCGGATGGCTGCTTCTCAGCGGCGACGGCCGATGCCGCAGCCGACGCCTCGCGCGCCTTGCGTATCGTTTCATTGCGCGCGTCGGCGTCGGCCTGGGCTTCCTCAAGACTTGCGAACGTCCTCGACGTGCGATCGACGCCTTCGTTGCTTGCTGCGGCACGTCGCTTCTTTCCGCTGCGCATTCTGAGCAGCAGGAAGCCGACCGCAGCGATCACGGCGGCGATGACGAATGGCGAAAGGCCGATCGTCGCCGCTGCCACGCCGTGGCTGCTTCTTCTGCTGCCGCTGGCAGGCGCGGGCGCCGCCAGGGCGGGCTCGCTCGCGGGCGCGACGGTCGCTGATGCGGGCGCGGGCGTCGTCTGCTCCTGCGTCGACGTGGCGCTCGCCTGCGGTTCGACCGCCGACGCAGGCGCAGTAGCAGACGCCATCGCGCTCTCCGACGCCTGCACCGGCGCCGACGTCTCGGCAGGCGGATTCGGTTGCGCCTCGGGTGCCGAAGCAGCACTGGAAGCCGCTGAGCCGATCAGATCGGCAGGCACGTTCAGCACCGCACCGAGCTTCAGCTTGTTGATATCGTGATTTCCGAACGCGTTCGGATTGGCGTCGAACAACGCACGCGCGGCCTTCGCGCGAACGTCACGATCTTTCGATCCGGTGAGTTCGCTCACGACATCGTTCAACGACTGCCCCGGCTTGACCGCGTATGTCTGCCCCGTCGCGGCGGGGGCGACGCCGCTCGCCTGAGCGAGCGCATCGCCGGGATTCGCCCAGAACATCGCGCAAACCGCGAGACTTGCCGCGGCGCACGCCGCACGCGATGACGAAAGGAGAGACCGGCGTGGTCGTTGGATCATTGAGGCTCCGGGTCCGGCAAAAATTGAAACATACGGCGCAAAACCGTTCGATAAACCCGGTTTTGCAATAAAACTGCACAAAAACAAAAAGCGCCGCGAGAACCGCGACGCTTTTGGCTTTGGCACGCGCTTCCAGGCGCGTAGTTTACTTTACTTGTCGAGCAGAATGCGCAGCATGCGGCGCAGCGGTTCGGCCGCGCCCCACAACAGTTGATCGCCGACAGTAAATGCCGACAGATACTCGCCGCCCATCGCCAGCTTGCGCAGACGGCCGACCGGCACCGTCAGCGTGCCCGTGACGACCGCGGGCGAAAGATCGCGGATCGATGCTTCGCGCTCGTTCGGCACGACCTTCACCCAGTCGTTCGCGGACGCGAGGATGCCGTGCACTTCGTCGAGCGGCACGTCCTTCGTGAGCTTGATGGTCAGCGCCTGCGAGTGGCAGCGCATCGCGCCGATGCGCACACAAAGGCCATCGACGGGAATCGAGCCCGGCGTGCCCATCGCCGGCTTGCCGAGAATCTTGTTGGTTTCGGCGCCGCCCTTCCACTCTTCCTTCGACATGCCGTTGCCGAGATCCTTGTCGATCCACGGAATCAGCGAGCCCGCGAGCGGCACGCCGAAGTTGTCGACGGGCATGCGCTCGCCGTTCATCGCGGCGAGCACGCGGCGGTCGATGTCGAGGATCGCGGAGGACGGATCGGCCAGATCTTCCTTCGCGGAACCGTACAGCACGCCCATCTGCTGGAGCAGTTCGCGCATGTTCTGCGCGCCCGCGCCCGAAGCGGCCTGATAGGTCATCGCGGTCGTCCATTCGACGAGGTTCTCGCGGAACAGGCCGCCGACCGCCATCAGCATCAGGCTGACCGTGCAATTGCCGCCGATGAAGTCACGGCCGCCCTTCACGAGCGAATCCTTGATGACGTTCAGGTTGACCGGGTCGAGGATGATGACCGCGTCGTCCTTCATGCGCAGCGCCGAGGCCGCGTCGATCCAGTAGCCTTTCCAGCCCGCCGCGCGCAGCTTCGGATACACCTCGTTGGTGTAGTCGCCGCCCTGGCACGTGATGATGGCGTCGCACTTTTTCAGGTCGTCGATGCTTGTCGCATCCTTGAGCTTCGTCTCGTTTTTGGCGAACGACGGCGCGTTGCCGCCCGCATTGCTGGTGCTGAAAAACACCGGTTCGATCAAGTCGAAATCGCCTTCCTGTTGCATGCGCTGCATCAGGACGCTGCCGACCATACCGCGCCAACCAACGAGACCTACGTTCATGACTAACCCTTACTTGTGGAAGCTTCCCCGCATCTTTACCCGGCGTGGCCGCGCGGGGAAGACGCTCGGACACGAGGGACGATCAGCGAATCGTGATCGCTTTGATGGAGATTTTCGTAATGCGCGCGAGTTTGGAAAACCCGGCCGTGGCTTTAATACCCACGATGCGCGTGTCGATGGCGAGTTCCGTCGCGACGGCAAATGAGCCGCGTCCGATGGAATCCAGAGAGAATTGAGAGTTCTTCGCCATGACCAAAGAATATACACGATAACCCGATGTTTTCGTCACGCGCTTGCGGCGCGCGTATGAAAATCGTGCGGATCGTGCATGAACATCGGGAAAAAGAGACGATCGGCCGCGCTTTGGCTTGCAACCGCCGATCGTCTTTCCGGCGTTTACAGCGCCTTCAGCACCGCATCGCCCATTTCCTTCGTGCCGACGATCTTCCCGTCCGCGGTCGCGATGTCGCCGGTGCGGTAGCCCTGCTCCAGCACCTTCTTCACCGCGCTTTCGATGCGGTCCGCCTGCTCGGTCTTGCCGAGCGAGTAGCGCAGCATCATCGCGGCGGAGAGGATGGTCGCGAGCGGATTGGCCACGCCCTTGCCCGCGATATCCGGCGCGGAGCCGTGCGACGGCTCGTACAAGCCCTTGTTGTTCTTGTCGAGCGACGCCGACGGCAGCATGCCGATGGAGCCGGTGAGCATCGCGGCTTCGTCGGAGAGGATGTCGCCGAACATGTTGCCGGTCACGACGACGTCGAACGCCTTCGGCGCTTTCACCAGTTGCATCGCGGCGTTGTCGACGTACATGTGCGACAGCTCGACGTCCGGATATTCCTTCGCGACGTCGATCATCGTGTCGCGCCACAACTGCGACGTTTCCAGCACGTTCGCCTTGTCGACGCTCGTCAGCTTCTTCTCGCGCTTCTGCGCCGCCTGAAACGCGACGTGCGCGATGCGGCGCACTTCGGGCTCGGAATAGCGCATCGTGTCGAAGCCTTCCTTCGCGCCGGCGAACGGGCCGTCCGGCGCTTCGCGCAGGCCGCGCGGCGCGCCGAAATAGATGTCGCCGTTCAGCTCGCGCACGATCAGGATGTCGAGGCCGGACACGATCTCCGGCTTCAGCGACGACGCGCCCGTCAGTTGCGGATAGCAGATCGCCGGACGGAAGTTCGCGAAGAGTTGCAGGTGCTTGCGCAGGCCGAGGATCGCCTGCTCGGGACGCAGCGCGCGCTCGAGCTTGTCGTATTTCCAGTCGCCGACCGCGCCGAACAGGATCGCGTCAGCTTCCTTCGCGAGCGCCAGCGTGGAATCGGGAAGCGGATGGCCCTTCGCCTCATAGCCCGCGCCACCGACCGGCGCTTCTTCAAGCTCGAATTTTTCGCCGAGCGCATTCAGCACCTTGACCGCTTCGGCGGTGATTTCCGGACCGATCCCGTCGCCGGGTAATACTGCAATCTTCATCGTCTCTTCCTTCTTTGATCGTGTTTCGATTTATCCGACGAGCCGGTTATTCAGCCACGGCTGCTTCGCGAGGCGCTCGGCTTCGTATTGCTTGATCTTGTCCGCATGACGCAGCGTGAGGCCGATATCGTCGAAGCCGTTCAGCAGGCAGTACTTGCGGAAGCCTGGCACCTCAAACGCGTACTCGGTGCCGTCGCCGGTGCGCACGACTTGCGCTTCGAGATCGATCGTCAACTGGAACCCGACGAACGCGTAGGTTTCGTTGAACAGCTTGTCGACCTGCTGCTCCGTCAGCACGACCGGCAGCAGACCGTTCTTGAAGCAGTTGTTATAGAAGATGTCCGCGAAGCTCGGCGCGATGATCGCGCGAAAGCCGTACTGATCCAGCGCCCACGGCGCGTGCTCACGCGAACTGCCGCAGCCGAAGTTCTTGCGCGTGAGCAGAATCGACGCGCCCTGATAACGCGGCTGATTCAGCACGAAGTCCGGATTGAGCGGGCGCTTGCTGCTGTCCTCGCCGGGCTGGCCGACATCGAGATAACGCCATTCGTCGAACGCGTTCGGGCCGAAACCGGTGCGCTTGATCGACTTCAGAAACTGCTTCGGGATGATCGCGTCCGTATCGACGTTCTCGCGATCGAGCGGCGCGACGAGGCCGCTATGCACAATGAATTTTTCCATGATCTTTCTCTGTATCCCGGTTGATCACGCGAGCTTGCGCACGTCGACGAAATGGCCTTCGATCGCGGCGGCGGCGGCCATCGCGGGGCTCACGAGGTGCGTGCGGCCGCCCGCGCCCTGACGGCCTTCGAAGTTGCGGTTCGACGTCGATGCGCAGCGCTCGCCCGCTTCCAGCCGGTCGGCGTTCATCGCGAGGCACATCGAGCAACCCGGCTCGCGCCATTCGAAGCCGGCGTTCGTGAAGATCTTGTCGAGACCTTCGCGCTCGGCCTGCGCCTTCACGAGACCCGAGCCCGGCACGACCATCGCGAGACGGATGTTCGACGCGACGCGCTTGCCCAGCGACTTCACGACATACGCGGCCGCGCGCAAATCTTCGATACGCGCATTCGTGCACGAGCCGATGAAGATCTTGTCCGGCTTGATCGATTCGATCGGCGTGTTCGGCTGCAGCGCCATATAGGTGAGCGCGCGCTCCATCGCGTCGCGCTTGACCGGGTCCTTTTCCTTCTCGGGATCGGGCACGCGGCCATCGATCGACGTGACCATTTCGGGCGACGTGCCCCACGTCACTTGCGGCACGATTTCGGCTGCATTCAATTCCACGATGCGATCGAACTGCGCGCCTTCATCGGACTTGAACTGCCGCCAGTATTCGACGGCCTGATTCCACTCCACGCCCTGCGGCGAGTACGGACGATCCTTCAGGTAATTGACGGTCGTGTCGTCGACGGCGACCATGCCCGCCCGCGCGCCCGCTTCGATCGCCATGTTGCAGACGGTCATGCGGCCTTCCATCGACAACGCGCGGATGGTCGAGCCGCCGAACTCGATCGCGTAACCCGTGCCGCCCGCCGTGCCGATCTTGCCGATGATCGCAAGCACGATGTCCTTCGCGGTGCAGCCGCGCGGCAGCGAGCCTTCGACCTTGACGAGCATGTTCTTGCTCTTCTTCTGCAGGAGCGTTTGCGTGGCGAGCACGTGCTCCACTTCCGACGTGCCGATGCCGTGCGCGAGCGCGCCGAACGCGCCGTGCGTGGACGTATGCGAGTCGCCGCAGACGATGGTCATGCCCGGCAGCGTCGCGCCCTGCTCCGGCCCGATGATGTGCACGATGCCCTGGCGCAGATCGTTCATCTTGAACTGCGTGATGCCGAAGCTATCGCAGTTTTGGTCGAGCGTATCGACTTGCAGCTTCGAAACCGGATCGGCGATGCCGTGCGAGCGGTCCGTGGTCGGCACGTTGTGGTCGGATACGGCCAGATTCGCGCTGATGCGCCACACCGGGCGCTCGGCCAGCTTCAGGCCTTCGAACGCCTGCGGGCTCGTCACTTCATGCAGCAGGTGACGGTCGATATAGAGGATCGAGGTGCCGTCCTCTTCGGTGTGGATCACATGCGTGTTCCACAGTTTGTCGTAGAGAGTCTGTGCCATGGTGAGCGCTTTCGTATGTGACTGCGGGGATTTTGGGTGTGCAGCTTGTGCGATCGATTATGCCACCTTCGTATGCGGCGTGGGTACTAGGCTGAGAGAAAAAACCTCGTAAAAACAGATAGTTATGGTAGTGGTGTCAGTACCCGGATCAGGAGTACCCGTCTCGACGGACTCCCCGCTACATCAATGCTGAAGCATCGCACTGATGCCGAGTTCTTCGGCGACTCTTTGCAATCGCTTGTCCCGGGTCCAGATCTTTACGCCAGGCTGCAAATGCGCTGACGCCAGCAGAGACGTGTCGACATACCCGATCCCGCGATTGAAGAGTCGTTGTCTTTCGATCAGGAAGAATACTTCTTCGGGCGTCGCTACCGGCGCGACAGGAAGATCGTTCAATGCGCCCAGCACGACGTCACGGTCGCGCAGACTTCCAAGCGAAATTTCACCGATGACAAATGGATGAGCAAGCACGCGCTCCTCGCCGAGCAGATTCACCAGTAACGGTTCGGATGCGTTGATATGGTCGATCCAGACCGAAGTGTCGACAAGGATCATTCGCGCTCCCGCCGATGACGCGGCGCGCCTTCTATGCCCGGTTGACTGCCGCCGAGATTCGCAAGTCGCCGAGCCGCTTCACGTTGGACGAGCGCTTTCAGTGCTTCGCGCACCAGCGCCGATTTTTCTGTGACGCCTGTATAGGCTTGAGCTTTTGCCAGCAAGTCGTCATCGAGGGCGATGGTCGTACGCATATCCGTATCTCCGTTTCATTAGGCATTGATATTAGCATCAAATGATGGCGATTCTTATGCTTTCAAGCCTCCGCCCAAAACGCAAAAAGCCCCGGCAGCTACCTCGCCGGAGCCTTCACCTGGCTGCAATCTATCCCATTCGGTCGACTGTTCGGCAGTGGATTCGTGACTTACGCTCAGTATGCGCCGGAGTGCCTGACTGCCCTTGCATTGACGCGACCGCGCCGAAAGTTATAACATTGTTAATACGCAAAACGACTATGCCTGATCTCATGAAAACGACCATCCGAAAGATGGGCAACTCGCAAGGCGTGCTGATTCCCAAGCCCTTCCTTACGCAGCTTGGCCTGGAAAACGAGGTCGAGATGAACATCGAAGACGACGCGATCGTGCTGCGCCGGCCGCGCGACAGCGCACGCAAAGGCTGGGCCGAAGCCAGCAAGCTGATCGCAAAGAGCGGGGAAGATTCGCTCGTCCTGGGCGAGTTCGGCAACGACGGCGACGCCGAACTCGAATGGTAGCGCGCGGCGATATCTGGCTCGTCGCGCTCGATCCGACTCTCGGCAGCGAAATACAGAAGACGCGTCCGTGCGTCGTGGTTTCGCCTCCGGAAATGCACGACCATCTGCGGACGGTCATCGTCGCGCCGATGACTTCGAAAGGCACGTCGGCGCCCTTTCGCATTCCGGTGTCGTTCAAACGGAAACAGGGACTCGTTCTACTCGATCAGCTTCGCACCGTCGACAAGGCGCGTCTGGTCAGGAAAGAAGGCGCCGTGGCGGACAGCACGTTATCGAACGCGCTTCTTACGTTGCGAGAAGTATTCGCGGATTAGACTCGACCACCCAAAACGCAAAAAGCCCCGGCAGTCACCCGCCGGGGCCTTCACCTATCTGCAACCGTAAATCGGCTTAACGCTTCGCCAGCGGCTTCGCTTCACGCGGCGTCTGACCGATGAACAGCTGACGCGGACGGCCAATCTTCTGCTCCGGATCCGCAATCATCTCGTTCCACTGCGCGATCCAGCCGACTGTGCGCGCCATCGCGAAGATACACGTGAACATCGACGTCGGGATGCCCAGCGCGCGCTGCACGATGCCCGAGTAGAAATCGACGTTCGGGTACAGCTTGCGCGACACGAAGTATTCGTCTTCCAGCGCGATCTTTTCGAGTTCCATCGCGAGCTTGAAGAGCGGGTCGTCGTGCAGACCGAGTTCGTTCAGCACTTCGTGGCACGTCTCGCGCATCAGCTTCGCGCGCGGGTCGTAGTTCTTGTACACGCGGTGACCGAAGCCCATCAGCTTCACGCCCGAGTTCTTGTCCTTCACCTGCTTGATGAACTCGGGGATGTGGTCGACCGAGCCGATCTCTTCCAGCATGTTCAAGGCGGCCTCGTTCGCGCCGCCGTGCGCCGGGCCCCACAGACACGCGATACCGGCCGCGATACACGCAAACGGGTTCGCGCCCGACGAACCCGCGAGACGCACAGTAGACGTCGATGCGTTCTGCTCGTGGTCCGCGTGCAGAATCAGGATGCGGTCGAGCGCGCGCACGAGCACGTCGTTGACCTTGTACTCTTCGCACGGGTTCGAGAACATCATGTGCATGAAGTTCGCGCTGTACGACAGTTCGTTCTTCGGATACACAAACGGCTGACCGATGCTGAACTTGTACGCCATCGCGACGAGCGTCGGCAGCTTCGCGATCATGCGAATGGCCGACACTTCACGGTGGCGCGGATCGTTGATGTTCAGCGAGTCGTGATAGAACGCCGACAGCGCGCCCACGGCAGCCGTCAACACCGCCATCGGGTGCGCGTCGCGACGGAAACCGCGGAAGAAGAAGTGCATCTGCTCGTGCACCATCGTGTGACGCGTGACCGTGTCCACGAATTCCTTGTTCTGCGCTTCGTTCGGCAGTTCGCCCTTCAGGAGCAGGTAGCAGGTCTCGAGGAAGTCGGCATTCACGGCCAGCTGCTCGATCGGGAAGCCGCGGTACAGCAGCTCGCCCTTGTCGCCGTCGATGTACGTGATCGCGGAATTGCACGCTGCCGTCGACATGAAGCCCGGGTCATACGTGAACTTGCCGGTCTGACCGTACAACTTGCGGATGTCGATCACGTCCGGGCCCATCGTGCCCTTGTAGATCGGCATTTCGACGCTCGGCGAGTTGTCGCTGAACGATAGCGTGGCTTTAACATCTGACGGGGTCATAGCACATCCTCAATCGAAGTATGGATACAGGTTTTCGATAATTTGCACGACGGAAGCTGCGCGGCAAAACTGTTCGATCGGCCTGTGTGCACTGCAACAGGCCTATTTTGCAAAAATCCGTGAATTCCTGCTGAAATCACACGGTGCGCAGCAGTTCCAGCAAGCGGATTACGTCGGGCGTCGCGAGGTCACCCTCAGGCTCCGTGCGCGCCAGCAGCAAGTCCATCAGTTCGTTGTCGCTCAGCTCCAGCAGGCTGGTCAATGCGGCCACGTCGGCGTCACTGAGGTCATGCTCATATCGGCTGAAGAAGCGATCGAAGATCAGATCGTTTTCCAGCAGGCCGCGCCGCGCGCGCCAGCGAAGGCGCGCCCGGCGAAGGGGATCGGACTGATGCGAGTTGTCTTGATTGTCGACCATCACATAGTCCATCTCAGACAGCGCGGCGCACCATCAATTCCTTGATCTTGCCGATCGCCTTGGTCGGATTGAGCCCCTTGGGGCACACGTCGACGCAATTCATGATCGTATGGCAACGGAACAGACGGTACGGATC
>Ga0160452_100550_pt1 | contig 22254 bp, 18 predicted proteins | sample HID1971I_E6MG_FD_108230 | JGI IMG/M metagenome (GOLD analysis project Ga0160452, IMG submission 108230) | Enriched millipede-associated microbial communities from UW Madison campus, WI, USA - HID1971I_E6 MG | ecosystem: Host-associated > Arthropoda: Insects > Digestive system > Unclassified ...
CGCTCAGGCCTTGGGGAAGGCTCCCCCTCCTCTCGATCTGCATTCTTCTTTAACAAGGTAGACGGCGTAATCCTGCGAATGAGTGAGCATTCGTGAGAGAACCCCTTAAATACGAGGGACGCTTGCCCTCGACCTTATTTGCTCGGAAAAAGCATGTTGGTCGGGCTAACGCTCGCCGGAGAGCTTATTTGGTTAAAAACGTGCCTAAAAGGGACTTTTTTCGCAAATAAGCGCCGTGGCGAGCGTAAGAATCGTCGGAAGCGAAAAATCGTGGAAATAAGCGCTGTGGCGAGCGTTAGGGTGGCGACTTATGGGAACGGCGCTCACGCTTAAGGCTCGGACAGCTCGTCGAGCGTCTTGCCGAAGCTGGGGGCCATGTGTGTGAGGAACCACTCGACCTCGGGCATCTCCAGCTTGGCGAGCGCTTGCTCAGTCTGGCCGCGGGCGACCATAAACTCGCGGTTGCCAGCGGAGAGCTCGGAGAGGCACTTGAGATAGGCGTCGAGCAGGTCCGCGGCTTTGAGGTAGCGCAGCAACTCGCGTGCAGCGTGGGCTTCGGCAGCCGCCGAGTCGGAGGTCTCCTGCGAGGCCAATGCAGCCGCTGGGTTGGACGCCTCTGGTGAAGCCGACGTCGCAGCCGAGTGGGACGCCTCACGCGAAGTCGACGCATTCGCGACGTTCGACGCTTCTGGCGAGACCGACGCAGCAGTTGGGTCCGATACCTTCGACCCGGCTGGCGACGCGCCGGCCTGGCCTGGCAGCAGCAGCGGCTCGTAGGCTTCGCGCAGCGGCGGCGGCACCATGCCGAGCAAGCGCTCGGCGGCCATGCCTTCGATCTCGCGAAAACTGGCGAGCATCTTCGGGTTGTGATGCTTGACGGGCGTCGGGATATCGCCGGTGAACACCTCGGTCGCATCGTGGAACAACGCCATCGCTGCTGCCTTGTCCGCATTCAGCCGACGTCCATAGACGCGATTGCCGATCTCGCACAGCATATGGACGAGCAGCGCCACATGATAGGAGTGCTCGGCGACCGTCTCGCGTGTCGTATTGCGCATCAGACTCCAGCGCTCGATATATTTCAGGCGATACATGTAAGCATAGAAATGACTTTCCATCAGCAGCAGATTCCTCCTGTATGCGTAGGTCCGGAAGGCACGCGCTTCCGTCGTTCCCGTCTATCTTAACAGGCGGGGCCGCGGCTTGTACAGCGACGGGGAATGGCGACGAGGAGATGCCGGAAGCGCAGGTTGTGTGCTATGATAGAGGAATATTGAGATTGCTTTCAAAGAGGGGAGAGCGTACGTAATTATGCAACACTTCGAACAAAGCGTATACGATCTGATCGTGGAGACGTCGACCAATCTGCCGGGTGACGTCAGGAAGGCGATCCGCGCCGCGCAGCAGGCCGAGGACCGGGCGACCCGGTCCGGCCTGTCGCTCTCGACGATCGCAGGCAACATCGAGATGGCCGAAACCAAGGTGTCGCCGATCTGCCAGGATACCGGGATGCCTACCTTCGTCGTCCATACGCCTATCGGCGCCAATCAGCTGATCATGAAGCAGCAGATCCGTCAGGCGATCGCCCGGGCGACCAAGGACGGCAAGCTGCGCACCAACTCGGTCGACTCACTGACTGGAGCCAATACGGGGGACAACCTCGGGCCAGGCACGCCGGTCATCCACTTCGAGCAGTGGGAGCGCGAGGAGATCGACATCCGACTCATCCTCAAGGGCGGCGGCTGCGAGAACAAAAACATCCAGTACAGCCTGCCTGCGGAGCTGGAAGGACTGGGCAAGGCGGGCCGCGATCTCGACGGCATCCGCAAGTGCATTATGCACGCCGTCTACCAGGCGCAGGGCCAGGGCTGCAGCGCAGGCTTCATCGGCGTCGGCATCGGCGGCGACCGGACGACCGGCTACGAGCTGGCCAAGCAGCAGCTGTTCCGCCGCGTCGACGATACCAACGAGCATCCCGATCTGGCGGCGCTCGAGGAGTATGTGATGACCCATGCCAACCAGCTCGGCATCGGTACGATGGGCTTCGGCGGCGAGGTGACCTTGCTCGGCTGCAAGGTCGGCGTCATGAACCGGCTGCCGGCGAGCTTTTTCGTCTCGGTCGCTTACAACTGCTGGGCTTATCGGAGACAGGGCGTACTGCTGAACGCCGATAGCGGCGAGATCCTCTCATGGATCTACCCGCAGGGCCAGGAGGTAGCGATGACGGCGGACGAGCCAGCTGCGCCAGCTGCAGGCAGCGATGCGGAGGAGCGCCGCGAGGTCGTGCTGCAGACGCCGATCTCCGAGGAGCAGATCCGCTCGCTGCGCGTCGGCGACATCGTCATCATCAACGGCGAGATGCATACCGGCCGCGACGCCTTGCACAAGCATCTGATGGACCATGACGCGCCGATCGATCTGCAAGGCTCGGTCATCTATCATTGCGGCCCGGTCATGCTCAAGGACGAGTCGGGCTGGCAGGTCAAGGCGGCAGGACCAACGACGAGCATCCGCGAGGAGCCGTATCAGGGCGACATCATTAAGAAGTTTGGCATCCGCGCCGTTATCGGCAAGGGCGGCATGGGTCCCAAGACGCTCGCCGCGCTGCAGGAGCATGGAGCCGTCTATCTGAATGCGATCGGCGGCGCCGCGCAATACTATGCCGAGTGCTTCAAGCAAGTAAACGGCGTTGATTTCCTCGAGTTCGGCATCCCGGAGGCGATGTGGCATCTGAAGACCGAGGGCTTCGCCGCGATCGTCACGATGGACGCGCACGGCAACAGCCTCCATGCCGACGTCGAGAAGGACTCCTTTGCCAAGCTCTCCGAGCTGAAGGAGCCGGTATTTAAATAAACTAGAAACATACAAACCTCTAAAAGCGAGGGATACACCACGCGTTCATTCGGATTGGCCTTTAATCGATGGTTTGAAAAATGGATGTTTTTACTTGTCCCCGGATCTTTGGTTCTGGGGTTTCTTTTTTCCGCGCCATTGTTGCCCTTCGTCAGTCTGGTGCCGTATCTATTCGCCTTCGTCACGCTGACGATGGCGATCGGCTGCAGTCTGGAGGCGCTCCGCGTCGTCGTGCTGCGGCCGCTGCCGATCGTCTGGTCGCTCTCGGTGGCGCATCTCGCGCTGCCGCTCATCGGCTATGGGATGGGGAGCGTGCTGTTCGGTCCGGCCTCGCCGTATACAATCGGCTTCGTGCTGTTCGCGCTCATCCCGCTCGGCGTCTCCTCTGTGATCTGGGTTAGCCTCTCGGGCGGCAGCGTCGCGCTTATGCTGGCGCTGGTCGTCTTCGACTCGGCGCTCAGTCCGCTCGTCGTGCCGACCGGCATCCGGCTCTTCTTCGGCAGCGGCATCGAGGTTGACACCGCCAAGATGATGAAGGATCTGCTGCTCATCGTCGTCGCGCCGACGGTAGTCGGCGTGCTGCTGCATCATTGGACGCGGGGGCGGATCAACGAAGCGGCGAGACCGCTGGCGGCGCCGTTGTCCAAGCTATGCTTCGTCTCCGTGGTCGCGCTCAACGCCGCCGCCATCGAGCCGTATGTGATCGCGCTGCGCGGCGATCTGCTACTGCTCGCGCCGGCTGTCGTCGCGCTGGTCGGGATCTGCTATGCGGCAGGCGTCCTCAGTGCGCTGCCGTTGCGCGACCACGAGCTGCTCGTGACGCTGTCGTACGCCTCGGGCATGCGCAACATCTCGCTGGGCATCGTCCTGGCGCTTGGCTACTTTAGTCCGCCCGCCGCCGTTCCTGTCGTGCTAGGCATCATGATCCAGCAGCCGGTGGCGACGCTGCACTTCTACGTTTTACAAAAGTTTAACAAATGGAAGACTGGCGCTAGCGGGCAGAGACAGGTACGATAGTCACGGATAAGATGCTGGCAAAGGACGGGGTTAAGAGATGAATCGGTTTCGCGTAAGGCTCACATTGATCATCGTCGGCATGATCGGTCTGTCCGTGTTGGCTGCAGGCCTCTTCATGGCGCGGACGTTCCACAATAACCATCTCGACGCGCTGCAGGACAACATGATCCGGGAGATGAAGATCATCACCTCGACGATGGAATGGCGCAGCGGCGAGCCGGAGGAGGTCACCGAGTACTTCACGGACAAGGCGGTCGAGCTCAGTCAGATCGCCGGCGTGCGGGTGACGTTCCTGCAGGGCGACGGAACGGTGCTGGGCGATTCGTATCAGGACCCGCGGACGATGGAGAACCACTACAACCGCGAGGAGATCCGCGAAGCGAGAGAGGAAGGCGTCGGCCGAGGCATCCGGATCAGCGACACGACTCATATCAACTCGATGTATGTGGCGATGCAACTGACGCCGGGCGATGCGTCGAGCGATATCATCCGGCTCTCGCTCAGTCTGCAGGAGGTCGATGAGAGCATCGGCCAGCTGTGGACGGTTATCCTGATCGGCTTGCTGGTGCTGTTCCTGCTGGCGGCGTTCGTCAGCTATCGGATCGCGCGCGGACTGACGCGTCCGCTGGAGTCGATCACCCGGGTGGCGCAGCGGATACAGAATATGGACTATCAGGCGCGAGTGCCGGTCCACAAATCCGACGAAATCGGCGGCCTCGCCAACGCGATCAATGCAATGGCCGACAGCTTGCAGGGACAGATGCGCCAGCTCAAGCAGAACGAAAGCCGACTGGAAAGCGTCCTCGACAATATGATCAACGGCATCGTCATGATCGACCGGGACGGCATGATCGTGCTGCTCAACCGGATGGCCGAGGAGGTGCTCGGCTTCTCGGCCAAGGAATTGGTCGGCCGGCATTTCGCGGAGGCCAAGCAGCAGTACGAGCTCTCCCAGATCATCCAGGAGGGGCTGGAGGAGCGCGAGAATATCCGCGAGGAGATCCCGTTCTACTACCCTGATGAACGGCTGCTGGAGATCCATCTGGTGCCAGTCTTCCATACGCGGGAGGAGTTCGGCGGCGTTCTGCTGGTGCTGCGCGACGTGACTGAGATTCGTCGTCTGGAGCGGATGCGCAGCGAGTTCGTGGCTAATGTGTCGCATGAGCTGAAGACGCCGATCGCGGCGGTCAAAGGCTTCGCCGAGACGCTGCTCGGCGGCGCGGTCAACGATCCGGCTACGGCCAACTCATTCCTGCAGATCATTTACGACGAGAGCGAGCGGCTAAACCGGCTGATCGGCGATATCCTCGAGCTGTCCAAGGTCGAGTCGCGGCGTATCCCGCTGCAACTCTCGCCGGTGGAGATGTCCTCGTTCGTGGCGCGGACGATGGAGTTCATCTCGGCGGAGGCGAGCCGCAAGCATATCCAGCTGGATATGGCGGTGGAGGAAGGGATCTACGTCGAGGCCGACGAGGATCGGCTCCATCAGATTATGATCAATCTGCTGGCCAATGGCGTCAACTATACGCCCGAGGGCGGCAAGGTGACGGTCAGCGTCGAGTCGATCCGCCATCCCGGCATGTCGAATACGGATGATTATGACACGATCCGCATACGGATCGCCGATACCGGCATCGGCATCCCCAAGAAGGACCTGCCGCGGATCTTCGAGCGCTTCTACCGGGTGGACAAGGCGCGCTCCCGCAGCTCCGGCGGTACGGGGCTCGGTCTATCGATCGTCAAGCATCTGGTCGAGCTGCACAAGGGGACGATTACGGTCGACAGCTCGCCGGGCGTCGGCTCGACCTTTACGATCGATCTGCCGGTGCTGCATTCATAGTAATGCGGCGTCAGGTGTGGTATATTAGATAAGAATGATGCGTCCGGGCTGCTCTTCGGCAGCCTGGCGCACGAACGGACGAGCTTTTCCAGGCAGTACAATACGCGGGAGATTTACGCGCGAAGTTGGAGGTTTTGGATGTCGCAGAGGGTGCTGGTTATTGAGGACGAGCCGACGTTGGCTCGCCTCTTGTCGTACAATTTATCCCAGGAAGGCTATGAGATCACTGTCGTCGATCATGGCGCAGAGGGGCTCCAGACGGCGTTGCAGCGCAGCTTTGATCTGATCATCCTGGATATTATGCTGCCGGGGATGAACGGCTTCGAGATCCTTGGCAAGCTGAGGCAGAACGGCGTCGCTACGCCGGTCATCATCCTGACGGCGCGCAATGCCGAGGAGGAGGTCGTCCAGGGGCTGAAGCATGGCGCCGACGACTATATCACCAAGCCGTTCGGCGTCGCCGAGCTGCTGGCCCGCGTCTCTGCGGTGCTGCGGCGCACGCGCAACGAGGACGTCAGGCAGCAGGATACGGCGGAGAAGGTGATCGCCGCAGGCGAGCTGTCCATCTATCCGGACAAGTACGAGGTTGTGCTGCATGACGAGGTCATCCCGCTGCGTCCCAAGGAGTTCGAGGTGCTGCTGTATCTGGTGCAGCGTCCGGGTATGGTGATCACGCGCGACGACCTGATGAATGTCGTCTGGGGCTTCGATTATATCGGAGGCCAGCGTACGGTGGATGTTCATGTCAGCTCCTTGCGCAAGAAGCTGGAGTTGGGTCAGCAGTCGGTCCGCATCGAATCGATCCGCGGCGTCGGCTACAAGCTGGTTATGCCGAAGAGGCTCACAGCACCGAAATAGACGGTGGGTGAGTCTTTTTTTGAAAACTTCTTCAATCGGGAGTGTAGAGGAGTGTAATTGATGTCCAAGCTAAGAGGGTCCTCTGATGGGGCCAATACGTTATTAGTCATATCCAGTATCTATGAATCGCTGACGAAGACAGAGAAGAAGATCGCCGACGTCATCCACAAGGACCCGGAGGCTGTCGTCTATGTGACGCTGACAGATCTGGCCGAGATGGCGGGAGTGGGAGAGACCTCGGTGCTGCGGTTATGCCGCAAGATCGGGTTCAAGGGCTACCAGGAGTTCAAGCTGGCGCTTGCGCAGGACCTGGTCGTCCCGGTCAAAAACGTCCATAGCCAGATCGATGAAACCGACAATCTCCAGGAAATCGCGGCCAAAATTACGGCGGAAAACACGAAGTCGATCGAAAATACGCTGAATCTGCTCGACATGGGCCAGATGGAAAAGGCGATCGATGCGATCGGCGCTTCAAAGAAGCTGTATTTCTTCGGCGTAGGCTCCTCGGCCAATACGGCGATGGACGGCAAGTATCGCTTCATGCGGCTGGGTTACAATACGGAGGTTGTCACGGACCCGCATATAATGGCGATGAATGCGATCCTGATGGAGGAAGGCGACGTACTATTCGCCGTATCTACATCCGGCAGTACGAAGGATATCGTCGACGCGGTCAAAATCGCCAAGCAAAAATCGGTCTTCTTCATCTGTCTGACCAGCCATCTGCGCTCGCCGCTGACGCAATATGCCGATGTGGTGCTGCTCTCCAAGTCGCGTGAAACACCGCTGCAGGGCGGCGCATTTTCCTCCAAGCTGTCGCAAATTCATGTGCTGGATATTTTGACGACAGCAACGGCGATGCGCTATCGGACGAAGACCTATGAGGCGTTGGAGAAAACCTCCATGGCCGTGGTACACAAAATTTATTAAAAAGGATTGAATGGAGTAAATGTCCGTAATATAATATGAATATGAAGTTTTTATCCATACGTACCTTGGGACGTATGGATTTTTTTTATCGACGAATAGGAGTGAGTGAAGCCGATGACCAAAATCGTATATTTGCCTTTGGACGAACGACCGTGCAATTATGACTATCCGCGCTACTTGTCGGAGATGACAGACTGTCAGCTCGCTGTTCCGAGTCGCGCTATCCTGGGGGATAAGAAGCAGCCTGCCGATACGGAAGCGGTAGCCGAATGGCTGATCCGGGAAGCGGACGGCGCGGACTATGCCATGGTTAGCATCGATATGCTGCTCTATGGCGGCATCGTACCCTCTCGCCTCCATCGCCTGGAGCTCGCGGAGCTGGAGCGTCGCTTGCACACGCTGCGGGAGATCAAGTCGGCGCATCCTTCGTTGAAGCTGTACGCCTTTCACCTCATCACCCGCGCGCCCGCCTACTCGAGCAGCGAGGAGGAGCCTGACTATTATGCGGTATATGGACGCGAGTTGTACGAGTTCGGCTGGCTGACAGACAAGCGCAGGCGAGAGGGTCTGGAGACGGCCGAGGAGGCGCGGATCGCGGAGATTGTGGAGCAGGTGCCGTCTGCGATCTTCGATGATTTCCTGGGGCGGCGTGCAGTGAACAAGCAGATGAATGAATCTTCGGTAGCGCTTGTCGACGAAGGCGTCATCGACTATATGGTCGTACCGCTCGACGACAACTCGCAGTATGGCTACACCTCCTCCGAACAGCGCAGCCTTGCCCATCGGATCCAGGAGAGCGAGCTGTTGGACCGCATCGCGATCTATCCTGGCGCCGACGAGATCGGCTGCACGATGTTCAGCAAGATCTTTTGCGAGGTGGAGCAGTACGAACCGCTCATCCATGTCCGGTACTCCTCGACGCTGGGACCCGGGATCATCCCCAAGTACGAGGACCGCAGCTTGAACGAAAGCATCAAGCATCACATCACGGCTGCGGGAGGTTATGTGGCGGAGGGCTTCGAGGCTCCGGATATCTATCTGATGGTGCACGCCCCCGCGACCAGCGGCGTATCGGTCGCCGAGACGACGGATCGCTACGACGATCGGCATCACTCGTACTTCTCCGAGGTCAATCTGCGGGAGTTCGTCAGCGCGATCGCGCGTTATGCCCGGCATGGCCGGGTGATGGCGCTCGCCGATGTGGCGCTGTGCAACGGCGGGGACGATGTGCTGATGAAGCTGCTCGCAAGACAAGGCTTGCTCTCGCGGTTGGACGGCTATGCGGCATGGAATACGTCGGGCAATGCGATCGGAACAGTCGTCTCCCACGCGATTATTACCGCCTGCATTCGCGCCCAGGCGACGCCTGATCTGCAAAAGGAGAGGGCCAGCCGCCGTTATTACTACTATCGACTGCTCGAGGATTGGGCCTATCAGGCGGTGGTTAGGCAACGAATTACCGAGGAATTGTTACCGGGAGCAGGCGCGTCGTATTTCCAGCTATCCCATGTGCAAGAGCTTGTTGAGACATGGATTGAGGAGCAGCTGCAGCAGTTCGCCGATGAATACTTGCCTGCCGATCAAGGCAAGCTTACGTTATCGGAGGTTACCATTCCGTGGAACCGGATGTTCGAGATTGGCTTCCGGCTGGAGTCGTCGATCTAGTTTTGGAGCATTCCTCCAACAAAATAAAATAAAGAGGAAAAATCCTTTACAATTAGATTCGGCGTAAGGTATAATGACATCAGTACTTCACTATTCATGCATACTTAGGGGGATTGAGTGAATGATGTTGAAGCGAAAATGGGTAACGACAACAATGGCTCTGGTCATGACGGCTGCATTGGTCGCTTGCGGCAATGGCAACAATGCCACGCCGGGTACAGACCCAAACAACAGCGGCGCGGCAGTCAAGAAAACGGAAGTGAGCTTCTGGTATCTGTGGGGCGGCGTGGAGGGCGAATACGTCGAAGAGCTGATCTCGGAGTTTAACGCCAGTCAAGAGCAATATGAGGTGAAGGGGCTATCTGTCCCGGATGTGCAGAAGATCATCGTGGCGATCTCCAGCGGCGAAGGCCCGGACGTGACGGACAACTTCAGCAATAATACCGCCTCCTACGTCGAGAAGGGGATGCTGGAGCCGCTCGATGACTATATCGCACGCGATAACTATGATATCTCCGACTTCGTGCCGGCGGCGCTGGACTCCGGACGCTATGAGGGCAAGCTGTACGCGCTGCCGATCAACGTCAACTTCAATATGATGTTCTACAACAAGGCGCTGCTCGCAGCGGCCGGCTATGACGGGCCGCCTCAGACCGAGGAGGAGCTTCTGGAGTATGCGATCAAGCTGACAGAGACCAATGCTGACGGCACGATCAAGGTGATGGGCTTCCCTGACTTCCCGAATGTGTATTATACGAACAGCATGGCCTTTGCGATGGGGGGCGACTTCATCTCGGAGGACGGCAAGACGCTGACCCCCGATAATGAAGGGATGAAGAAGGGCATCGAGCTGATGCAGGGCTACCGCAAGGAGTTCGGCGCGGACAATGTGCTGAAGTTCAACTCCTCGGCGAAGTATCTCGATGTGACCGATCCCTTCATCCAGGGCAATCAGGCGATCCGCTTCGACGGGCCATGGTTCGGCCACACGGTCAAAAATGTGTTGAAGAAGGATATTGATTATGGTGTCGCTCCTTATCCGGCGCCGGCCGGCAAGCCTGAGCTGGCAGGGGGTGGAGAGGTAAGCGCATCGACCTTCTTCATCCCGAGCAATGCCAAAAACAAGGACGGCGCATGGGCATTCATGAGCTGGCTGATGGCCAAGGAAAATATGGTGAAGTTCAATGACAAGTTCGCCAACCTGCCTGCTCGCACATCCGCTTACGACGATCCGGCGCTGCAGGATATCCCGGACTTCCAGGCCTTCGCGGAAGCGGCCAAAAATCCAAACCTGAAGTCGTTCCCGACATTCGGCGAGCAAGGCGCTTACGGCAAAATCATTACCGACGAATTTGAACTGGCCGTCAACTTCAAAAAGACGGCGGAGGAAGCGGTGAAATCGATGAAAGACAAGTCTGCGAATCTGCTGAAATAGCCCGACCCGTCCTGTGATGCTGTGCGGGCGCCGCTTGGCCGGGAGGCGTAGCGGCGCCTTGCGCGAATCAGGCAAGTAGAGTTCTGGGGGAGCAATTATGAAGAAAAATACGTTCGTCGGATTAGCGTTTGCGAGCCCCTGGCTGCTGGGCTTCCTCGTGTTTACGCTATACCCGCTGCTGGCGTCCTTTTATTACAGCTTTACGAGCTTCAATATATTTCAATCGCCCGAATTTGTCGGCTTCGCCAACTATGTAGAGCTCATGGGCGACGATCTGTTCTGGAAGAGCGTCAACAATACGTTGTACCTGACGGTCGTGAGTACGCCGGTCAACCTGTTTTTTTCCTTGTTGCTGGCGCTGTTGCTGAATACGAAGGTCCGAGGTCTGTCGATCTACCGAACGGTTTATTACATCCCGACGATCGTGCCGCTCGCGGCCACCTCGTTGCTGTGGATGTGGATCCTCAATCCACAATACGGACTGCTTAACGGCATGCTCGGCATGCTTGGGCTGCCGGGTCCGAACTGGCTGGCCGATCCGGGGCTCAGCAAGTTCTCGCTTGTCATGATGGGCTTATGGGCCTCCGGCAATGTCATGATCATCTTCCTTGCTTCGTTGCAGGAGGTGCCACAGTCGCTGTACGAGTCATCGCAGATCGACGGCGCCAACAAGTGGCGGCAATTTTGGAGCATTACGATTCCGACAATCTCGCCGATTATCCTGTTCCAGCTGATCATGCAGGTAATCAATAACTTGCAATATTTCACCCAGGCTTATTTCGTCGTCTCGAGCAGTGCGCTTAATATGCCGGGCAGCGGCGGACCGGAAAATTCGCTGCTGATGTACGCAATGTATCTGTATCACAACGCCTTTATTTATTTCAAAATGGGCAAAGCCTCCGCGATGGCTTGGATTCTGTTCATCATCGCCGGCATCATTACCTGGCTCATCTTTCGCTCTTCGAAAAAATGGGTCACTTACGGAGGCGATTAAATGAAGTCTAGCAAACGAAAGTATAGCCTCTTCGTCCATTGTCTGCTGGTGTTGGCGGGGATCGCTTTCCTGGCGCCATTCGTCTGGATGCTGCTGACCTCGCTCAAGTCGCTTGAGGAGATCTCGACGTTCCCGGTGACGATCTGGCCCGAGACGTTCCTGTGGCGCAACTATAGCGATGTGTTCGAGATTATCCCGTTCGCTAAATACTTCTTGAACACGCTGTACGTTACGCTGGCGAGCGTAGCCGGCCAATTGTTCGCTGCGCCGCTCGTCGCCTATTCGATTACGAAGATTGAATGGAGCGGGCGCAAATGGATCTTCCCGATCGTCATCGCCACGATGCTGCTGCCGTTCCAGGTGACGATGATTCCGATCTATATGATTTTCAAGGACATGGGACTGACCGGTAGCTACTGGCCGCTCATTATTCCAACGTTTACAGGGGCGCCGCTCTATATTTTCTTGCTCCGACAGTTCTTTATGTCGATCCCGGATACGATCATCCAGGCTGCGCGTATTGACGGCGCTTCCGAGTCGCGGATCTATGTGACGATTATTCTTCCGCTTTGTCGTCCGGCGCTTGCAGCCGTTGCGATTTTTACGTTTCTGTACACCTGGTCGGATTTCATGGGACCGCTCCTGTACTTGAACAATGCGGACAAATATACGCTGACGCTCGGCTTGCAGGCCTTTCTCGCAGAGCATTACACAGAGTGGGGACTGTTGATGGCAGCTTCTGCGCTGTTCACCCTGCCTCTTATCATCATGTTCTTTTTTGCACAGAAGCAGTTTATTGAAGGGATTACGTTGACAGGGATCAAGGGTTGATGTTTCCGTACGTAAGGAGTGTAACAGATATGAAAAACGAACTCATCCAAACGCTCAGTGGCGGGTTGATCGTCTCCTGTCAAGCCTATGCAGGGGAGCCGCTATACGGCTCCGATACGATGGCCAAGCTCGCTGTCGCCGCTCGCGAAGGCGGAGCTGTCGGCATCCGGGCCAACTCGCCGGAGGATATCGCCGCGATCAAGCAAGCGCTCGACCTGCCCGTCATCGGCATCTGGAAGTCCCGATATGAGCATTCGCCAGTCTATATTACCCCTACCCGTAAAGAAGCGATCGCTGTCGCCGAGGCTGGCGCGGATATTATCGCGATCGATGCGACCCCTCGCCGCAGGCCGGCAGACGAACGTCTGGCGGATATCATCGGCCTGCTCCGCTCCGAGCATCCGCACTGTCTGCTCATGGCCGATGTCTCGACTGTCGAGGAGGGCGTGGCGGCAGAGGCGATGGGCTTCGATATCATCTCGACGACGCTCTCCGGCTATACGGACTATTCGCCGCGTCAGACGGGACCTGATCTGGAGCTGATCGCCAATCTGGCGCCGAGGGTCCAGATTCCGGTATTCGCCGAGGGTCGCATTCAGTCGCCAGAGCAGGCTTCGCGGTGTCTGCAGCTCGGAGCCTGCGCGGTCGTCATCGGCAGCGCGATCACGCGGCCAGAGGCGATCACGAAGCGATTCGTGGACGGTCTGATCCCTAGGCCCGAGCTGGTCGGAAAGGACTGATACAGATGCGCGCCGCATTGGGAATCGACCTCGGAGGCACCTATATCAAATGGGGCATCGTCACCGAAGCAGGGGAAGTGCTGCAGGAGGGACAGACGCCGACGGAATCGGATCAGGGGCCGGCGGAGCTGTTGAACAAGCTGTCCGCGATCGCAGAACGGGCGGGCTTGGCCTGTCAGGAGCTGCACATCGCGCTGGACAGCGTGGGGATCGGCACGGCCGGTCAGGTCCAGCGGTCTAGCGGGATCGTGATGGGAGCGACAGCGACGCTGCCCGACTGGGCAGGCGTGCCGCTGGGCGAGCGGATCGGTCGGGAGACTGGACTGCCCGTCGTCATCGACAACGATGTCAATATGATCGCGACGGGCGAGGCCTGGCTCGGAGCCGGACGACAGTGGCGCGACTTCCTGTGCGTCGCGCTAGGCACAGGCGTAGGCGGCTGCTGGATGAGCGAGCGCCAAGTCTATGGCGGAAGAGACGGCTACGCCGGCGAGTTCGGTCATATGGTGATCGCCGTCGGCGGCCGCGCGTGCAGCTGCGGCAGCCACGGCTGTTGGGAGTCCTATGCCTCTGTTACGGCGCTGAAGCGGCTATCTCGCGAGTGGTGGCCAGAGGGACCAAGAGACCAGCCCGAGGAGCTGTTCCGCTATGCGCGGGAGGGCGATCAGAGGGCGCTTGCTATCGTTACGCACTATTGCCGCGATGTCGCGACCGGACTTGCCAATCTGATCCATATCTTCAACCCGCCCGCGATTGTGCTGGGCGGCGCTATCGTGGCCGGTCAGGGCGATTTTTTGCTGGATCGCATCCGAGGTTTCGTAAGTCGGCAGACGATGCCGGTATATCAACGGCCGGAGCCGGTAGCTATCGCAGCCGCTCAGCTGGGAGGGCAAGCTGGCGTCATCGGAGCCGCGCTGGCAGCGCTAACACGTTAGTTATTTCATGCGTATCGCAGTTATCGTATCGAGATTATGTATCATGTCTAGCGATCTATGCCTGAGAATCAGTCTAGGCTTCATGATCGATACAGCCGTATTTTCGAGCAGGATCGAGCTATCCTCATGCCAAAGGAGAGATCGATTCATGAAAACCTTCGTATCTATGAAAGCCTGTCTCACCTTGCTGCTGTGTCTCGCGCTGGTTGCTGTGTGGGTCGGTCCGCTCGCGCCGGGCAAGGCGAGCGCAGCAGGCGCCAATCTGATCGCGGGCAAGAGCTACGCCTCCAGCTTGGCGGCCGATGCCGCCTATCCCGACAGCGGCGGAGCGGAGTTGACAGACGGGATCACGGCTTCGCCTCTGCTGGCAGACTCAGCCTGGCAAGGCAGACTGACGCCGGGCAGCTATTCGTTTACGGTGGACCTGGGGGCGGCGCAGTCGTTCCAGCGATTCGAGGCGGGGTTTTACAAGTATGGCGGTGCGGGCATCCCGGCGCCGAGCGGCGTCGCCTATAGCTATTCGACCGACGGGGCGACCTATGCTGCTGCCTGTACCGTAGGCGAGCAAGGCGCGGGCAGCGATATCGTCCGCCTCGTCTATGGCTGCGAAGCCGATGAGCCGATCCTGGCGCGCTATGTGCAGATGACGGTGACCGGTACGCCGGGCAGTTGGTCGTTCGTCGACGAGTGGCGCGTGCTGGAGCCAGAGCCGGTCGCTTCGGGGGCCTTGATCCTGAACGGCTCGTTCCTGCAGCCGCAGCTCGGCGACCAGTGGAGCGCTGCGGAGTGGGCCGATGAGTTCCAATATATGAAGGATGTCGGGATGGATCATCTCATCCTGCAATGGTCGGCGAATACGGAGTACGGCACAGCGGTCTACCCGACGACCGTACCCGGTCTGACGCAGGAGACGTCGCAGGATGTCATCGCCAAGGCGCTGCAGATGGGCGAGGTCTACGGCATCGATATCTATATCGGGTTGCAGCTCAATCACGAGTGGTTCGCGAATTATACGAACGATGTCGCATGGCTCGAGGATGAGGCGGCTGTAGCGGGCGAGCTGATCGAGGATCTGTGGGATCAGTATGGCAGCTCCGATGCGTTCAAGGGCTGGTACTTAAGCTTCGAGGTGGACAACTGGAATATGCCTGACGCCACATCCTGGCAGCGGATGGCCGACTTCTATAATGATGTAACGGCAGTTGCCCATACCGTGTCGCCCGGACTGCCGATCATGATCTCGCCGTTCTATAATGTATCCGGCGGGCTGAACCCGGCGGGCTGGCAGACGATGTGGGAGTATATCCTGAGTCGGACGGATATCGATATCCTCGCCCTGCAGGATGGCGTCGGCGCCGGACATGCCGAGACGGCTGATCTGGTCGCATGGTTCGCCGCGACGAGCCAAGCGATCGGTACGGCGAGTCCCGGGACTGCGCTCTGGGCCGATACGGAGACATTCAACACAGACTTCAAGCCGATGGATGTACGGCATATGGTAGACAATATGCTGGCTGTCGAGCCGTATGTGAGCCATTATACGAGCTTCAGCTTCAACCATTATATGAGCCCGCAGACGGTCAACCCGCTCTACTATGAGACGTACGCCGATTATGTCGCCTCCGGTATCCTCGATGCTGCGCCTCCGAGCGTGCCAGCGGCGCTGACGGCGACGGCAGCCGATCCGATAACCGTGCATCTGGACTGGAGCGGCTCGACAGACGACACGGGCGTCGTCGGCTACCATATCTATCGCGACGGCGAGCTGGTGTATGCGAGCGACACGGCTGCCGCCAGCTACATCGACAGGCAACTGACGCCATCCACCTCCTATACCTATGCCGTCCGCGCCTATGATGCAGCGGGCAATCTATCGGCGCTGACTGCTGCTGTGAACGTCACGACGCCTGCCGGCGCATTCTACCCTAATATCTGGTCGGCCGGCAAGAGCTATACCGCTTCAATGGCGGCTGATGCGGCCTATCCGGATACGGGCGGCACGAAGCTCACCGATGGCGTCTATGGCTCGGCCTCGTATATCGATGGCGCGTGGCAAGGCCGCAACACCGGCAGTTCGTACAGCTTCATCCTCGATCTGGGCGCGGCGCGCCCCTTGCAGGAGCTGAATGCGAGCTTCCTCCAGGTGAAGTCCGTCTATGTACTGTTGCCCAAGGAGGTGCGATTCTCGGTGTCCGATGACAATATCAGCTTTGTCGAGGCCGGGAGTGTCGAGCGACCGGCGGTCGGCAGCTCGGATCAGGCCAAGACGTATCGCCTGAGCGGACTGATCGGCGTTTCGGGTCGCTATGTCAAGGTCGAGGTCGTCCCGAGCAGCAGCGCATGGACGTTCATCGACGAGATTCAGGCGCGCAGCTGACAGGTAAGACGAACTGCAAGCGATCAGATCATTATTGAAGCGAGAGATTGAAACGAGAGATTGAAGTGAGAGCCACTGCCCGTTATAATGATTGTCAATAACGAGTGTAACGACAAGAAGCTGCCCATGAGTTCCGTGGACTCGTTGAGCAGCTTCTTTTCTTATGGGAGCCTGTATAAGCTGGGAGTGATAAGGATGGACATCCGGGAGAGCCGCCGCATGCCGCAGATCGCGATCGGTCTGATCGGCTCGGCATCGGCAGTCGAATCGATGAAAAGCGTAGTCAAGCGATTCCCGACCTTCGCGCCGCTGCTGCGGCAAGCCCGCGACGAACGAGAGGCGGTCGAGGCGGCGGCAGCGCTCGCCGGACAAGCCGAGGTGCTGCTGATCGCCGGGGCGCGGCTGCATACGGCGGTGAAGCGGGAGCTGGAGACGGGCATCCCCGTGCTCCACGTCCCCTTGACCGATGTGGCGCTGTATCGCTCGCTTATGCTGGCTTGGCAGTCGGGGCAGCTGACCGGGGGGCTGTCGATCGACTCGCTGACGGCTTCGATGGTCCATCGCGCGCTCGCCGAGCTCGGCCTGGAGAGTGTGCCGACCGTCGTCTTCGACGGACCGGCGCATGTGACCGAGGCGGAGCTGCTCCGCTTCCATCTGGAGCAGCGCGGTCGATGCAGCGTCGCGCTCACCGGCGAGGCCTCGGTAGCGACGAAGCTGGAGCGGGCAGGGATCGCGAGCTGGCCTATGGAGCCCTCCAGCCAGGATATCTCCGTCGCCCTCGAGCGCGCCCTCCTGTCCACCGAGTCGAGACGGAGCAAGGAGTCGCAGATGGTGATCGGGATGATCAACATCGACGACTTCCATGGGCTGGTGCAGCATACGCCAAGCGAGCATGAGGTGCAGCGGCTGAAGCTGGATATCCACCGACTGTTGCTCGGCTATGTGGCGACGCTTGATGGCTACCTGACGGCGCTTGGCGGCGACGAATACATGTTCATCACGACCCGGGGCATATTCGAGCGCGAGACCGGCGGATACAAGATGATCCCGCTGGCCCGCGATGCCAACAAGTCGCATGGTCTCTCGCTGAGCATCGGCGTCGGCTTCGGCGCCTCGGCCAACGAAGCCGGGACCCATGCGCGGGCGGCGCTTCGTAAGGCCAAGGAGGCAGGCGGCAACAGCTGCTTTATCGTCCGCGAGGATCGGACGCTGATCGGTCCGCTCGAGATGGCCGACCCGGTCCGCCATATCCTGGCGCCGACCGATGCGGAGCTGATCAAGCGCGCCGAGGACGCGGGGATGACGAGCGCCTACCTGAGCAAGCTGCTCAGTCACAAGGCGCGTTACGGCAAGCTGGACTACACTGTGCACGAGCTGGCCGCCTTGCTCGGGATTACGGTGCGCAGCGCCCATCGTCTGTTGCTGCTCTGGACCGACGAGGGGCTGGTCGAGATCGCCGGGATGGAGAAGGTGCCGAAGGGGCGGCCCCGGCAAATTTATCGATTTGCCTTTCTGCAGGAGAAGTAAGCGTCGGGGCAAAGAGTACAGTTACAGGGGCGCGAACATCAAGCAAGGTGGCGGCGGCTGGATGGTGATCGCCGGCCATAATTTGAAAGAGTCAGGACGCAACGAAATAGTTGCGGCTTGGCTTTTTTTGTCGCTATTAAGAGACGATTAAAAGATTTGTCTTTATATAAAGGGGCCAAGTAAAATAAAGACAGGAACGCATCCGAGGGAGGAACGACAATGATCACATCGGTACAACAGTTGGAAGATACATTAAGCAAGCCAAGCGAAGCGCTCATTCGCGATCTGTCCAAGGTGGAGGGAGACATCATGGTGCTCGGAGCGGGCGGCAAGATGGGACCGAGCCTCTCCCGACTGGCTGCGCGCGCAATCCGGGAAGGCGGGATTGGGAACAGACGGATTATCGCCGTCTCGCGATTCTCCAGCGCGGAGGCGCGGCGCGAGCTGGAGGAGGGCGGGGTGGAGACGATCGCCTGCGATCTGCTGGATGACCGCGAGCTGACACAGCTGCCGCAAGCAGACAATGTGATCTACATGGCCGGCAACAAGTTCGGAACGACGGGCAACGAGCATTTTACCTGGGCGATGAATGCGTATTTGCCCGGACGGGTCGCCGAGCATTTCCGGCATTCGCGCACGGTCGTATTCTCCTCAGGCAATATCTACCCGTTCATGCCTGTCGGCAGCGGCGGCGCCGACGAATCGGTCGCGCCCGAGCCGCTCGGCGAATACGCGCAGTCCTGTCTGGGCCGCGAACGCATCTTCGAATACCATGCCCGCAAGAACGGCACGCCGATGGCGATGTATCGGCTCAACTACGCTGTCGATCTGCGGTATGGGGTGTTGCTGGAGATCGCCCGCGCCGTCCACGAGGAGCGTCCGGTGGATGTGACGATGGGCCATGCCAACGTCATCTGGCAAGGCGACGCCAACGCGATGGCGCTGCGCTGTCTGACGCTGTGCAGCTCGCCGCCGGCTATCGTCAACATTACCGGACCGGAGACGGTGTCGATCCGCTGGGCGGCACATGCCTTCGGAGAACGGATGGGCAAGACGCCGCAGATCGTCGGCAGCGAATCGGAGACGGCGCTGCTCAACAACGCCTCCCGTTCGCACCAACTGCTCGGCTACCCGGAGGTTTCGTTGCTGCAGATGATCGACTGGTTAAGCGATTGGGTGCAGACAGGCGGTCTCACCTGGAACAAACCGACGCATTTTCAGCAACGAAAGGGGAAATTCTAAATGGCAACGAAAACCTTGTCCCCCCAGCAGCTGTCGGCGCTGCATGACGGCCTCGTCATCCCGGCGCATCCGCTCGCGCTGGGCGCCGATCGCCAGCTCGACGAACGTCGTCAACGGGCGCTGACGCGTTATTACCTCGCCTCAGGCGCAGGCGGCGTCGCGGTCGGCGTACATTCGACCCAATTCGAGATCCGCGATCCCGAGCATGGTCTCTTCGAGCCGGTGCTGCGGCTGGCTGCGGAGGAGGTGCGGCGCGCGGCGCCGGAGCGGCCTTTCCTGCTGGTCGCGGGCATCTGCGGGCCGACCGAGCAGGCGCTGCGCGAAGCAGATGCCGCGATTGCGCTTGGCTACGACGCCGGTCTGCTCAGCATGGGCGGGCTGCAGGGGTGGACGGAGTCGGAGATTCTCGAGCGGACGCGGGCGGTCGCTGCGCGTATTCCGGTCATCGGATTTTACCTGCAGCCCTCGGTCGGCGGTCGAATCTTCAGTTATGATTTCTGGGCAGCCTTCGCAGAGATCCCTGGCATCGTAGCGATTAAGATGGCTCCCTTCAATAGATATCAGACGATCGATGTGGTGCGCGCGGTGATGCACTCGAGCCGCCGGGACGAGATTGCGCTCTATACGGGCAATGACGACAATATCGTTAATGATCTGTTGACGGTGTATCGGTTCCAGGTGAACGGTCAACCGGTGGAGAAGCGGATCGTCGGCGGCTTGCTCGGCCATTGGGCTGTCTGGACCCGCAAAGCGGTGGAGCTGCTGGATGAAGTGAAGCGGGTTCGCGGTGACGATGTGCTGGCAGCCGAATGGCTGACGCGCAATATCGAGGTTACGGACAGCAATGCGGCATTCTTCGACCCGGCGCATCATTTTGAGGGCTGTATCCCTGGCATTCACGAGGTGCTGCATCGCCAAGGGCTCCTGGAGGGAACCTGGTGCCTGAACCCACGCGAGCAGTTGTCCGAAGGACAGGCGGAGGAGATCGACCGGGTGTATGCCCAGTATCCTCATTTGCATGACGATGAGTTTGTGCGATCCGGACTGGCGGAATGGTTGGCCTGAGCGGCCAAGTCGTCGCTGCGCTGACGATCTGGGGATAGAGAGGGAGGCTGGCTTCCATGCGGTTCAGAGATGTCTTCTCGATTATCGGTCCGAGCATGATCGGGCCATCCAGCTCGCACACGGCCGGGGCAGCCCGACTGGGACGCGCGGCGCGGGCGATCTGCGGCGGTCAGCCGGATGAGGCGGAGATTGTGTTGTATGGCTCCTTCGCCGAGACGTATCAGGGGCATGGGACCGACCGGGCGCTGGTAGCCGGTCTGCTCGGTTACCTCCCTAGCGATCCGCGCATCCGCGATGCGCTGGTTATCGCCGCCGAGAAGGGCATGGAGGTCAGCTTCCGGCCCTCCTCCCGGCCAGCGCTTCATCCCAATACGGCCAAGCTCTGTCTGCGAGCGGGCGGGCAAGAGACGATTGTCACAGGCAGCTCGATCGGCGGCGGCAATATCGAGATTACGGGCGTCAATGGGTTCGACGTCAAATTTACGGCGGGCTACCCTACGCTGCTCGTATTCCATCGCGATCGTCCGGGGATGCTCGCCGATATGACCGATCTGTATCGGGATGCCGGACTGAATATCGGCTATATGGAGGTCGATCGCAAATCGCGCAGCGGCGATGTCTTGACGGTGATCGAGAGCGACGGCGGCTTGCCGGACAGATCGTTGCGACTGCTCAGCAGTCTGGCGGGCGTCGAGCGGGTATGCGGCGTGGAGTTGAATGAAATGGAGGGAACGGCATGAGATTCAGCAGTCTGGCGGGTATAGTCGAGCTGTGCGAAGCCGAGTCGTCGACAATCGCAGCGCTTATGATCCGGGAGCAAATACAGGAGAGCGGTGCGACAGAGGCCGAGATCCGGGAGCAGATGACCGGTTACTATCGCATCATGAAGGAAGCAGTTGCCAAGGGACTGAACGAGAATACGACCTCTCGCAGCGGACTAACGGGTCTGGATGCCCAGCGCGTGGACGAATATATGCGGGTAGAGACACCGTTGCTGGGAGGGGAAGCTGCCAAGGCGCTGGCCTACGCGCTGGCCGTCTCCGAGGTCAACGCTTCGATGGGGCGGATCATCGCGACGCCCACCGCAGGCTCCTGCGGCATTATACCTGGCGTATTCGTCAGCTGCCAGGAGCGTTTTGCCTGGGAGGATGAGCGGATGGTCGAGGGATTGTTTGCTGCAGGAGCAATCGGTTATGTGATAGCGAACAACGCCTTCATCTCAGGGGCGGAGGGCGGCTGTCAGGCCGAGGTTGGCTCGGCTGTGGCGATGGCTGCCGGGGCGTTGACCGAGCTGCGCGGCGGTTCGCCGGCCCAGGCGATGCACGCGGTCGGCCTCGCGCTCAAAAACTCGCTGGGGCTCGTCTGCGATCCTGTAGGCGGGCTGGTGGAGATCCCTTGCATCGTCCGCAACGGCTTTGGCGCGGTCTCGGCGATGACGGCGGCGGATATGGCGCTGGCCGGCGTTCGCAGCGTCATCCCTTCGGATGAGGTGGTGGAGGTCATGCTGGAGGTCGGTCAGGCGATGCCGGAGACGCTGCGCGAGACGGCGAGGGGCGGCCTGGCGCAGACGCCAACAGGACGGCGGATCATGAAGGAGCTGCAAGCCAAGCGGCGTCGAGAGAAGTAGTCGAGCGCGATAGCGGGCACACGCCAATGTTTCTTGAGTGCGCTTATTGTTAGGTATACAGAGTACTAGTAAAATAGCGATTTTTAGAGCGAAATCAAAAAGTTTTAATTTTTTTTGTAAAAACACTTGCCAAAACTCGAAAGTGTATGGTATATTCTAATTCCGGCCGAGAGATACGGGCTGGACGCGAAAGACACCAAGTGTTCTTTGAAAACTGAACAACGAGCGAAATGTCCTGTAGCTCTTCGGAGCTGCAGATAGCAATACCAGCAAGGAATGAGCAATTAAGCTTTCTATCATGGAGAGTTTGATCCTGGC
>Ga0160452_100554_pt1 | contig 22191 bp, 21 predicted proteins | sample HID1971I_E6MG_FD_108230 | JGI IMG/M metagenome (GOLD analysis project Ga0160452, IMG submission 108230) | Enriched millipede-associated microbial communities from UW Madison campus, WI, USA - HID1971I_E6 MG | ecosystem: Host-associated > Arthropoda: Insects > Digestive system > Unclassified ...
GTGTAAGAGGAGCGGTCAAGCGCTCTCCTTGACCGCTTCTCTTACACCTGAGATTCTTTCAGCAAGCAAAAGGGATTCATAGTCTTTCATGGTGCCTCTACCCACGAAGTAGAGCGAAGAGCCTTTTTTTGATTGTCTTCATTTTATACTAACCCTACTTCGAACGAAAGGAGAACACAAATGAGCATCGCAAAAACGTTTAATCACGGTGTTGCATGGGAGGAAGGGAGCGGCATATCCCAGGGGTATTCCTTGAACGGCATGATCTATGTCTCGGGTCAATTTTCCCACGATATGAAGAGCGCATTCGTTGGTGCGGGAGACATCGAGGCGCAGACGAGGCAAACGCTTGAGAATCTGGATCGTGTACTCGCAGGGTTCGGCGTCACGAAATCAAACCTTGCTTATGTAGAGATATACCTGACAGACGTGAAAGGGCATTTTGAACCTTGCCTCCGCTTGTTTAGAGAATATATGGGGGAGCACCGTCCTGCCGGCAGCCTCATTGGCGTGTCAGAGCTGGCGTTTCCTGAGCAACTCATTGAAATAAGCGCTGTTGCCCATACGTCATAACGCAAGTGGTCATCGAAAGCGGTCGTGTAACAAAAAGAGAGTCGCCCTGTGGGGCGACTTTCTTAGTTCTAAGAATGTACCAGTTAGTTAATGTTCTTGCGGGATGACCGGTCCGGCGCCTGCGCCGGTGTTGCGGCCTTTGCGGTGGAACAGGCGGTCAGTGCCTTTGTGCAGCAGCGGCAGTACGTATCTGTCAAGTCCGAAGCGTCCGGCATTGGCGCCGCCGATGAGGACGAGGACACCGAGCAGGACCAGCCAAGGGTTGGTGCTTACCGTACCGGCGAAGAGGAACATGAAGTTCATCATCAGTCCGAAGAAGGCGGCGGTGACGGTCAGTGTGCCGAGGATCAATCCGAGTCCGACGAGCATTTCGCCCCAAGGAATCATAACGTTGATCAGTTTGACGTTCGGCAGTGCGAAATTTTCAAGGAAGGCGTGGAAGGTCGGGTAGACGGCTTCTCCAGTGGCTTTATCCATGACCGGGTTGGCGATGGCGTTGTTCAGGAAGCCTCCGGCGTCGAAGCCGCCGGTGAGTTTGTGCCATCCAGCTGTCAGCCAAGCATATCCGAGCACGAGACGGATCACTGTCAGGATACCGGCTGCCCACGTGTTATTTCTCCAAAGTTTCATCATGATACTCACTCCCGTTTTCATAGTTTTTGTATTGGTTGAAGCATTTTATCCTTCTACATTCGGTACGTTTCCTGAGGATTCGTGAATTTAATCACAAAGTCTGGTACAGGAACGGGACCGATCAGGCGGGCGATGTTTCCACCAGTTCTTCATGACCTTCACTCTCCCTTATGCTATTGCAACGAAGCAGCGTGGTGATGTTTGTTACGCTGTGTGGTTGGTTCTTGCTGCTTCGTCTTCTTTCTGACCTTAGTATAACGCGCCTCAAAAGATAGGTATGTGATTTAAATCACAACTTCGAATTTTTTTAAAAACAAGCGTTGCGCCTTTTACGGTGGTTGTGGAGAAGGGTATAATGAGGCAAAGGACAACCCCATCATAGCTAATCTGAATCTATAGATAGTGAGGTCGATCATATGCACAAATTAGGTCGCAACGATCCGTGTCACTGCGGGAGCGGCAAAAAGTATAAAAAGTGTTGTCTTGAAGCCGACGAGGCCAATAACATTGCGCGTCTCGCGCCGCAGGCTGCATCCGGACCGGACCCGGAAAGCGTAAAGCTCCGGGAGCTCGTGTGGGCTAGCCCTCTCCATCAGCAAGTGGCTGAAGCCTTTGAGAGTCATGCAGCAAGTCGTTACGAGCAGGAGGAAATTGCCCAAATTGTACGGTTCTGGCACAGCTTTGCCTCGAATACCGAGCCTGTTATACGTAAAACGGGCGCCTTCGCGGCCGCATTGGAATACATGCTGTGCGAGCTGACCGGAAATTACGTCCCTCAATCCGTGCTAGCGAAGCAATATGGCGTCTCTGCGCCTACGATCTCGAGCAAAACCGATCAATTATCCGAGTATTATAATGGGCAGGATGACAGTCAACTATTCCGACAGAGCAAGGCTAGCGAGCCTGATTTGTCGGAGGCCATGCAGGAGCTGCAGCTCCAAGTGAGTGCGATTCAAGAGGTGATTGCTGACCATGAGTTTGAAACAGAGGAAGAGGCAAAGGCTTTCGTACAGCAGCTCTTCCTGGAAGGCAACCTGCCAGATGTCAGGTCTGGAGCGAGGTCGGCCGCCAAGGGCAAACGTGGAGCAAGTCTGCTGGAGCAGGCGCTAGCCGAGCAGCATCCTGGCAAGCGGTTCGATCTGGCCAGGCGGGCCATCGAGGCCGATCCCGATGAAGCCGAGGCGTATACCTTGCTCGGAGAGATGGCTCCCAACCTGCGGATTGCCGCTTATTACTACCGTGAGAGCATGCTGGCTGCAGAGCGCAAGCTCGGCCAGGAAGATTTCGAAGAGTTGAGAGGTCATTTTTGGCTGGCTCACGAGACGAGGCCCTACATGCAGGCCAAGCTCGCCTATGCTCAGGCTTGCGCCTCTCTTATGAACCAGGAGGAAGCGATCCGCCAGTACGAGGAGATGCTCGCGCTTAACCCCTCCGATAACCAAGGCGTGCGGGATCTGCTGCTGCTGGCCTATCTGGAAGAGCATGCCTATGAAGAGGCAATGCAGCTCCTCGGCAGATTCGAGGAGGATGCGAGCGCCTGGTTTGCCTACAGTCGCGTCCTCGCAGAGCATGGGCTGGGCAAGTCCCCGGCGCGTATAAAGAGCTTGCTGCGCAAGGCGCTGGAGGCCAACCGTTTCATACCGGCCTATCTGCTAGGTCAAAAGAAGATCCCGCAACAATCGCCAGACTACATCAGCCCTGGCGACCAGCGGGAGGCGGTCTATTATGCTCGAGCGAACCATCATCTATGGACGCTACAGCCGAAGCTGACCAAGCTGCTGGCGGACCTGACCTAGGGTGTGCAAACACACCCTAGCGTGCAATACCGACAAGCGCTATCGCTTGTTGTTGTAGGCGTACATCGTCAGCGGCGCGAAGATGGCGACCAGCCCGGCGGCGATGGCGAGCACGATCATCACTTCGCCTCCGGCAACCGTGCCATGGGCGAGGCCGCGCACGGCATTCACTGCAAAGGTGACCGGATTGAGATCGACGACCGTCTGCAGCCAGCCGGGCATCGTCGAGGTGTCGACGAAGACGCTGCTGAGGAAGGTCAGCGGGAACAGCACCATCATGCTGATTCCCATCAACGCCTTCTCCGAGCGCACGATCAGACCGAGCAGCGTCCAGATCCACGAGAGGCCGAAGGCAAAAGCGAGCAGCACGGCGACCCCGAGCAGCAGTCCGCTCAAGCCGCCCTCCGGGCGGAAGCCAAGCGCGTAGCCGAGCCCGATCATGATCGCAGAGGCGAGCAGGTAGCGGACCATATCGACGAGCAGTGCGCCTACCAGCGCCGCCGGACGCCAGAAGGGCAAGGTGCGGAAGCGGTCGAAGATGCCCTTCTGGATATCCTTGTTCAGATCGGTTCCGGTATACATCGTGATCATCGATACCGTCATGACGAGGATGCCGGGCAGGACGAAATTCAGATATTCGCCGGTCGATCCGGAGATCGCGCCCCCGAACAGATACGTGAACATGAGCAGGAAGATGACGGGGAATGCGGTGACGTCGAACAACTGCTCCGGTACATACTTAATCTTCAATAGAGCCCGCCATCCCAGCGTCAGACTGGCGCTGAGCGGGCTTGGCCGCGTGGGCCGCTGCCTAAGCGACAGCACCTGCTCGAGATCGGGCTGATTATCCGGCTTGATCAGCATGGGCTTCCTCTCCTTCCTCCTGCGCCGGCTTGCCGGTCAGCGTCAGGAACACCTCATCGAGACTCGGCTGCCCCATCGAAAAATCGCTGATCGCCAGCCCCTCCAGCACCAGACGGCTAAGCGCCGCGGCGGCTTCGCCGTGGTCGGCGATCTGGGCGATCAGTCGCTGCGACCGATCGTCCGCCTCCACCGGCTGACCGGTAATCTCCTCAAGGATTCGCCGCGCTGTGGACAGATCGCCCACCGCTTGCAGGTGGACGGTGAGCCGGCCAGCGCCGACCATTGCCTTCAGCTCGCTGCTCGTCCCCTCGGCGATCAGGCGACCGTGGTCGATGACGCCGATCCGGTCGGCGAGCTGATCGGCCTCCTCCAGATATTGCGTCGTCAGGAATACCGTCGTGCCGCTGCGCACCAGCGCCCGGATAATATCCCACACCTGGTTGCGGCTGCGCGGATCGAGTCCGGTCGTCGGCTCATCGAGGAAGAGCAGGTCCGGGGCGGTTACGATGCTGGCGGCGATGTCGATGCGCCGCCGCATGCCGCCGGAGTATTTTTTGACCTGACGGTCGGCCGCCTCCTCCAGCCGGAATGCGCGTAGCAGATCGTCTGCGCGCTGCTTGGCCCCGTGGCGGGTGAAGCCGACCAATCGCGCGATCAGGATCAGATTTTCTCTTCCCGACATCTCCTCGTCGACGGAGGCGAACTGGCCCGTCAGACTGATGCACTGCCGCACACCGTCCGCGTCCTGCAGTAGATCATGACCCATCACCGTCGCCGTGCCGCCGTCGGGCCGCAGCAGCGTCGCGAGCATCTTGATCGTCGTCGTTTTTCCTGCGCCATTGGGGCCGAGGAAGCCATAGATCGTCCCGCGCTTCACCTGCAGCGAGATGCCGTCCACGACCTGCTGGTCGCCGAATCGCTTGATCAGCCCGACCGCGTCGATGGCGAGCTCCCCTGTGGTTTGTTTCGTCATGCGTTCCCTCCCGTTTTGCTGAGATTGGATGCTATCTCCAAGTATAAGAGGATGTCGGGGCGGAGGATTCTTATCGATTGCTGGATTGGCGAAACTGCGCAGCCAGGCGTATACGCTCGCAGCATCGTTGCAGGTCAAGCGGCGATCTACACAGGTTATGCAGCGTGGACTGCATCTCATGCCCTGCTCGCAGTCAAGTCTGAGCGAGCGATGTATACTCTAGGAAGAGAAGGAGTGGTCCGTAGGTGAAGATCAAGATCGACATCAGCGATGAATACGATGAGCCGACGATCATCATCCAGGCGAAGGTGTGGAGCGAGGAGCTGGCGGCGCTGATGAAGCGTCTGCAAGCGCAGGAGCCGCAGCGGCTGGTCGGCGTCGAGGATGAGCGCTCGGTCCTGCTGGACCCCTCCGAGCTCGATTACGTGTATGCCGAGCAACGCAAGGTGTACGCCGTTCGCAACGGGCGGCAGATCGAGCTGAAGATGAAGCTGTACGAGGTGGAGGCGCTGCTGCAGGAGTATCGATTCCAGCGGTTCTCCAAATCGGTCATCGGCAACCTCGATCAGATTGACCGCTTCGAGCTGGTGTTTAACGGCAATCTGTGCGTGCATTTCAAATCAGGCAGCAAGGAGTATGTCTCGCGGGGCTACGTAGCGGAGCTCAAGCAGCGACTTATACTCGGGGGAGGGGGCAGAGACGATGCTTAATGTATTGGCACGCACGCTTGGTGGCTTGGGCTGCTCCGCCATCCTGACCTTTGTCGCGCTGACCGGGCTGATGCTCGGCGAGATCGATGCGCCCGTCAGGCTGATCTGGCAGCATATGGCCGGCAGCATGATTATGGGCGTCACCTATGCCTGGAGCTCTTACATCTTCCAGTATGAGCGATGGAGTCCGCTCCGTCAGCTGCTCGTTCACTACATCCTGACGCTGGCTGTCTTCGCCGCCGTCAACAGCTGGACCGGCTGGGTGCCGCTTGAGCTGCCGTCGCTGCTGCTGGGCCTGCTCTTCTACACCTTCAACTATACGATCTTCTGGTTCGGGTTCAACTGGTATTTCAAACGGCAGGAGCGCGAGCTGAACCATTCCGTGAACAAAAAATAAGGGAGGCTTGTCCATGACGTATCTGTTGGAAGCAGAGCAAGTCGTCAAAGCCTATGGCTCCATCCAGGCGCTGAAGGAGGCCAGCTTGCAGGTGCGCGAGGGCGTCTGCTTCGGCTTGCTCGGACCGAACGGCGCGGGGAAGTCGACGATGATGAAGCTGATCACCGGGATCTTGCAGCCGGATCGCGGCAGCATCCGGGTATTCGGCCGCGACAACCGTCAGCAGATCGATGCGATCCGCAGCCAGGTCGGCTATGTGCCTCAGGAGATCACCCTGCATGACGAGCTGAGCGCAGTCCAGAATCTGAGGTTCCTCGGGCAGATGCAGGGCGTGCGCGGCGCCGAGCTGCAGCGGCGACTCGAGGAGGGGCTGGCGCAGGTCGGGCTCACCGAGCGGGCCAAGGACCGGGTCGGCACTTACTCGGGCGGCATGAAGCGCCGGGTCAATCTGCTCGGGGCGCTGTTGCACCAGCCTCGACTCGTCATCCTCGATGAGCCGACGGTCGGCATCGATCCGCAGTCGCGCCATCTGATCTTCGAGATGATCCGGGAGCTGCGGGGGCGCGGCACGACGATCATCTACTCCACGCACTACATGGAGGAGGTGGAGGCGCTGTGCGACGATGTCGCGATCATCGACCACGGCCGCGTGATCGCCCAGGACAGCCTGCGGGGACTGCTGGATCAGCATGCTTCGCGTACAATCTATGTCGAGGCGGACGGGCTCGAGCAGGCGCCCGCCGCGCTAGCTGGAGTCGGCGAGATCGCTGCCAAGGGGCGAGGCTGGCTCTTGCAGAGCGAGGAGCCGATCGCGATCATGGCGCAACTGGCGGCGCGACTGGCCGAGCAAGGCAAGCGCGTACAGGCGCTGGAGCTGCAGCAGCCCTCGCTCGAGAGCGTATTTCTGAAGCTGACCGGCACGCAGCTCCGGGATGGCTAGACCTAACAGAGGAGGCGAGCGTCTATGATACGGACCATTGCAAGCAAGGAGATTACCTTGCTGCTGCGAGACAAGTCGATTTTCTTCTGGCTGCTAGGGCTGCCGATCGTCTTTATCGTCATCTTCGCATCGATCTTTAGCGGCGCTGGGACGCCGAGCTACACGGTGCCTTACTACGATGCTGACCAGTCGGAAGCGTCGCAGCAGCTCCTGGCGACCTTGGAAGGGATCGACGGCTTTGCCCTGGAGTCGGATGCGGATCGCTCCCTCGAGGCGCAGCTGGCCCAGATCGCCGAAGGGCGCAAGACGATGCTGCTCGTCATCCCGGAGGGGTACGGAGCGAGGCTGGAGAGCGGCCAGCAGGCGGAGCTCGAGCTGCACAGGGACGCGACGCAGGATGCCGCCGTGGGTCCCGTGCTCGGCGTGCTGGAGGGGATAGCGGGGCGCTACCAAGAGGAGCAGCTGCGGACGGTGCTGACGCAGGTCGTGCCCGCGGATGAGCTCGAGTCGCTGCTGGCGTCGCCGCTCGCGATCCGCGAGATCCGCGAGCAGGCGACGCAGAGCGATCCGATTGCGCAGATCGTGCCGGGCTATACGGTCATGTTCGTCTTCTATGCGATGATCTCGATGACGACGAGGTTCCTCAAGGACCGCCGTTCCGGCATGCTCTCGCGTCTGCAAGGGACGACGATGAAGCCGTATCACTATCTGACGGGGATGTGGATCCCGCATATTGTGATCGTCTCCATCCAGGCTGCGGTGCTGCTCGTGTTTGGACGGATCGTTTACGGACTGGAGCTCGGCAGTCTGCCCGCGATCGCGGCGATCGTGCTGGCGCTGGCAATCTGCGTCACCGGGTTGGGCTTGCTGCTGTCGATGCTGGCGAGCAGTGAGAATATGGCGATCGGTCTGGTCCAGGTCATCGCGCTGGGCGGCGCGATCCTTGGCGGACTGTGGTTCCCGTTTGATATGCTGCCAGCATTCGTACAGACGCTCGGCCGCTTCACGCCGCAATACTGGGCGCAGCAAGGGATGCAGGATGTGCTGTTGCGGGGCGGCGGGCTCGGCGATATTTGGGCGAACCTGCTCATCCTGCTCGGCTGCGGAAGCCTGGGTCTGGCGCTGGCCGTTGCGGCGTTTGGCCGCTTTGCCCGGCGAGCTGTCGGCTAAGCGCGGGAGGTGTTAGCTAGCTGGAGGCTCGCTCCATTCTCGATTCGCGCATGGGCTGCGTAGTAGCGATTTTCATACGGTCGCTGGCTTTGCTTAACTGCAATAAGCGTTTGGCACAGAGAAGAGACCGGGAGATACGACGGATCGTATCTCCCGGTCTCTTTGGGTTATGTGATGACAGTGCGTGTTATAAAGGCGATTGGTAATAATGGGGTCCGACTGCGTGCGCGATGTGGATCGTCAAACCTGAACTGACGGCAGGGGGATGTTGATCGTCACTCCGAAGACGGCAGCAGGGAGCACCGGCGTACTATGAAGATGGCCGCCAGCAGCTCACGCATATACATCGCGTAAGAGTCCAAGCTACTATATAGCGGTCAACCGTACCGTCGCTTCCGTCGCAGTCGCTGGCCGGCGCTCTTGAGCGACAGCAGCGGCAGTCTGCCCCACCAGAGCAGCTCGGCTGCCATTCAGTGCAGCGTCTGCAGCGCCTCCGCGCCGAATGGCTTCAGTTCCTCCGTACGGCCCTCGCGGATCTTGGCTGCCCATTCGGGGTCCTGCAACAGGGCGCGACCGACCGCCACCAGGTCGAACTCGCCTTGCTCCAGCCGCTCCAGCAGCTGGTCCAAGCCCTGGCGCTCCGCGCCTTGGCCTTCGGCGAACAAGCGGGTGAACTCGCTGTCCAGTCCGACCGAGCCGACGGTGATGGTCGGCTTGCCGGTCAGCTTTTTGGCCCAGCCGGCAAAGTTCAGCGAGGAACCCTCGAACTCCGGCTCCCAGAAGCGGCGGGTCGAGCAGTGGAACATGTCGACGCCGGCCTCGACGAGCGGCGCGAGCAGCTCGCCGAGCTGCTCCGGCGTCGCCGCCAGCTTGGCCTGGTAATCGCTCGACTTCCACTGCGACAGACGCAGGATGATCGGGAAGTCGGGGCCAACCGCCTCGCGGCAGGCAGCGACGACCTCTATGGCGAAGCGGGCTCGCGCCAGCATGCTGCCGCCATACGCATCTGTGCGGGCGTTGGTCTGCTCCCACAGGAACTGATCGATCAGGTAGCCGTGCGCGCCATGCAGCTCGATGCCGTCAAAGCCGATCCGCTTGGCCGCTGCTGCGGCGTCGGCGAAGGCCCGGATGAGGCCGGCGATATCATCGGCGGTGAAGTGGTTGACATCGCCATGTGTGCCCATATGCCAGATCTGCGGCACGATCTTGCCGCCTACGCGATGCACTTCCTGCACCACGTTGGCCCAGCCGGCCAGCGCCGCCTCGCCATGGAAGTGCGGGACGGAGGGTTGATTGGACGCTTCCGGATGATCGATGACCGTGCCCTCCGTGACGATCAGGCCGACGCCATGCTCGGCGCGACGCCGATAGTAGTCGGCGACATTCGGACCAGGCACGCCCTCCGGCGAGAATCCCCGCGTCATCGGAGCCATGACGATACGGCTCGACAGCGTGAGCGAGCCGACGGTGAACGGGGTGAACAACGCTTGAACGGATGTGGATGTGGACATAATAACCTCCAGTAGATAATTTGGTGTGCCCCGTTAAGGAGCCATAAGGGAAAATGCGGTATCGACTACAGCGGCGGTATGCTCGGGGTCTGCGCCGGATTTGGCCATCACCTGAGCGCCGCGGATGACATTGGTTAAGTAAGCCGCCAGCTCGTCAGCAGGGTGGCGTGCGGTTAGCTGCTGCTCTGTCTGCGCGCGGCGGATAATCTGAGTCAGGATGCGCTCGGTCTCGGTATACATCGCCTCCGTTTCGCGCCGCACCTCCTCGTCACTGGCGCCGAACTCCAGCGCCGTATTGAGCATGAGACAGCCTCTGCACGTCTCGTCGCCCCTCAGGATCAGATCGCGGATTAACTGCAGCTGTTTCAGCGGCGGCGCGTCGGAGGCGGCCAGCGCCTCCAGCCGGGCGACGCTCTCCTCGCGGTAGAGCGCCAGCGCCTGCAGGAACAACGCCCGTTTGCTGGCAAATGCGCCGTACAAACTTTGCTTCTTGACGCCTGTCGTCGCCGTCAGGTCATCCAGACAGGTCGTCTGATAGCCTTTAGCCCAGAACACTTCCATACATTGGCGGAGAGCAACCTCCGCATCGAATTCTCTTTTTCTGCCCATGTGCGTACTGTATCATTTCTTGACTACTCAGTCAAGAATGGCGTCGACAAAAGCGCATCCTCTTGCGAAGATGCGCTTTGCACTGCCCGATGCGATGCCTCGCCGCCAAGCGAGGGGGATACGATATCTTGCTCTCCATTATCAAGCAACACCCCGATGCGATTTCCCGCCGCCAGCCGCGCGCCATGCAGCGATGCGCAGCGTCCCGCTACCGCTGCCACACATCGGCGTATTCGACGTTGCGTCGGAACTGTGCCTGCACGTAAGAGCAGGCGGGGACGATTTTTTTGTGCTCAAGGCGAGCCGCCGATGCCAGACGTTGCAGCAGCCGCTGCGCGATGTCGCGGCCCCTGTATTCCGGCGTCACATACGTATGATCGGCTGCCCACGTATGCTCGTCGATCGGCGTATACGTGATCTCGCCGACCAGGCCCTCGCGGCCGTAGATGACGAAGCCGTTGCCTTCCTTCACCAGCTCGAACCGTTCCGCTTTGGCATCGGCGTTCGCCGGTTCGTCGGTCTCGAACGTCTCCCGCAGCTCGCGTATGTCCTCTCGGGTTTGCTCGCGCAGCTCGTTCACATTCGCTTTGCCTTCCTCCATCGAGGCGCTCAGGCCTTCGCGGCTCTCCCGCAGCTCGCCGAGCACATGCTTGATCTGGTCGGCAGATTGCTTGGCTAGCTCGACGGTCGTTTGGATTTCAGTTTTCATCGTATCGGTTGCTTGCTTGATGTCATTTATGTTTTCTTGCAGCTCTTGGATGGGCTTTTTCATCGATGAACCCTCCTTGCGATGTCAGGATGTTATTCATCTATACCCGATTTCGCCGATTCATACACATGTCTGGCCGACAGCCTTCTGCAATCAGGAACGTTCTACTACTCCACGTAAACAATTCCGGCTCGACCTCAGTCGGTTTTCAGCACATGCTCGGCGATGTTCTTGCTGTGGTCGCCGACCCGCTCGAGGTTGCTGATGATGTCGAGGAAGATCGCGCCGGAGTTGCCGGAGCAGAGGTTCTGATTAAGTCGGGCGATATGGGCGGCGCGGAAGTCCTTTTCCATCCGATCCAGCTCCGCCTCGCACGCCATGACCTCTTCCGCCGCCTGGCGGTCATGATGCTCCAGCGCATAGATCGCCTTGCCGACGGTCTGATCCGCCAGCTCCATCATCTGCTTCAGCTCCTGCTCGGCCTCATCGGAGATGTCGACCTTGTTTTCCGTGCAGAATTGCGTCAGCTCGACGATATTTTCGGCGTGGTCGCTGATCCGTTCGATGTCATTGACCGTATGCATCAGACCGCTAGCCCGTTCGGATTCCGCCTCCGGCAGACCGTTTTGATGGATCTGCACCATGTAGTCCGTTATTTTGCGCTCGAGCTCGTTGACGAGCTGCTCCTTTTGCAGCGCCTTGCTGGCCAGCTTGGCGTCCTTCCGCAGGAAGTAGTTGGCCGCGTCCTCCAGCGCTTCGCGGGCGTACTTGCCCATCCGCAGGATTTCGTGCTGTGCTTGTCCCATCGCCATCGACGGCGTCGCGAGCAGCCGGTTGTCGAGGAATTTGGGAGCGAACTCGAGATCCTCCATTTTGCCTGGCACTATCTTCGTGACAGTCCAAGCGAGGAAGGGGATGAGCGGGAAGAAAATAATCGTGTTGGCGATATTAAACGCGCCGTGCGCATAGGCGATCTGCAGACGTACGTTGACATCCGCGCCGATCCACATGATGAAGTTGTACATGAGCGGCAGGGCAAGCATGAAGATCGCCACGCCGAGCACATTAAAGACGACGTGGACGAATGCTGCGCGCCGGGCAGCGACCGACGAACCGATGGCCGCGAGCACGGCTGTGATGGTCGTCCCCAGGTTGTCGCCGAACAAGATCGGCAGCGAGTGTCGGAAGCTGATCATCCCTTCATCGGCCAACGTCTGCAGGATGCCGATGGCAGCAGTAGAGCTCTGGATGACGACGGTGAAGATCGTCCCGGCGACGAGGCCGAGCACCGGATACTCCGACATGTTGACGATGAATTCCGAGAAGGCGGGCAGGCTGCTGAGCGGCTTGAGCCCGCTGCCCATCGTCGAGAGTCCGAGGAACAGCATGCCAAAGCCGAACACGACCTGTCCCGCATACTTGACCTTCTGACGGCCGACGAAGAAGAGCAGGATCGCGCCCAGACCGATGATCGGCAGCGCGTAAGATTCGATCTTGATGCCGACGATAAACGCCGTCATCGTCGTCCCGATATTGGCTCCCATGATGACGCCGATCGCCTGGCGCAGCGTCATCAGACCCGCATTAATAAGGCCGATCGCCATAACGGTCGTGCCGGTAGATGATTGGATGAGGATCGTGACCACGATGCCGAACAACACACCCAGGAACGGGTTGGAGGTGTATTTTTCCAATAGACCTCGCATTTTGTCGCCAGCGGATTTTTGGAGGCCGTCCGACATGTACTTGATGCCGAACAAGAAGATGCCTAGTCCGCCTATGAATTTAAATGCTACTTCCTGCCAATCCACGTACTCTCCCCCTGTAACGAAAGATGGTTTCGTGCATACCCGTCCTATTATAAAGGAGTTTACGAAAGGTTAATATTCTTTTTCAGAAACAATCGTGTCGAAAGATGAAAAATTCCTCATATATTTTGGCCAGCCCTTCCGACAAGCTTAACATCGGCATGATATAGTAAACAAAAAGCCTCCCTAAGGAGGCTCCGCAAAAAAGAGAGGTGAGTCCAATGCAGCCATTTACTGCTGCCGTCATCCGCATCATCCGGGCGATCCCGGCGGGTAAGGTGATGACTTACGGTCAGGTCGCCGCAGCGGCGGGCCAGCCGCGAGCGGCCAGACAGGTCGTCCGCATCCTCCACAGCATGAGCGAGGCGCACGCGCTGCCCTGGCATCGCGTCGTCAACCGGCTAGGAGAGATCGCGATCGGCGACCCCGACGGCCGGATGAGCCAGGAGCTGTCGCTGGACGCCGAGGGCGTGACGACCATCTCGGGCCGTGTCGATCTGGCGGAGTATCGCTACGAGCCGGAGGAAGCCGAGGGGCTGGCCGGGGATAGCGAGTAGGATCGGGCACGTCCAACGCCGCGTCGCCAGCCCAATTCGCAGATCGGCGATCCTGACTGGCTTACCAGACAGAGTCCGGCAGAGCCGGGCATAGCGGGTCAGCTGCGCAGCCGCTTGCGGACCTCCGACGGCGAGGAGTGCTTGGCCTTCTTGAAGGTGCGGCTGAAGTAGTAGATGTCGCTAAAGCCGACAGCGAGCGCGATCTCGGAGATCGTCATGTCCGTGTTGTGCAACAAGTACTCGGCCTCGCGCAGCCGGATGTCGATGACATATTCGGTGACGGTGCGGTCGGTCAGCTCCTTGAAGATGCGGCTGAAGTGAAAGCGGCTCAGCCCGGCCAGCTCCGACAGCTGCGCCACCGAGAGCTCCTCGTCGTAGTGCGATTCAATATAGCTCAGCACCGGCTGGAAGCGCTCCAGATTGTGGCGGCGCTGCTCGTAGTTGCTCTGCGGCAGATGTGCCTTTACATGGCGGCGCATCAGCAGCGTCAGCATGCGGAACAGCTGCGACTTGACCGACAGCTCGTAGCCGAGCTGCCGCTCGCCCATCTCCTGGATGATCGCGTACATGCATTCGGAGACATCGGCGTCGCCGCTCAATTTATGGTGGAAGACGATCTGGTTGCGCACGATCGGCGTGATAAACTTGGTCTGCGCCGCATCAAGCGAAGCGCTGTGCAAGAGCGCCGGGTCGAGGATCATCACATAATAGGTCAGATCGTCGGAGTGGCTGAAGCCGCTGTGCAGATCATGGCTGCCTATGATGACCAGGTCGCCTTCATGGGCGGTGAAGCGCTCGGAGTTGCATTCGACTGCCAGGGCGCCGGACTGGACGAACAGGATCTCCATATGCTTGTGCCAGTGCGTCGGGAACATCAGTCTGCCGTAGCCTTTGGCCTTGCTCAGATTAACCTTGATCGGGAAGTCCGGGTTGGGCATGTCCATCGGCTCTTGCAGGGCCGGCGGCTTCTTCATGGTGTCCCTCCTCCACATGGGGGCATCGTGCATCGGAATGCAGCATGCATAGCACAATAGTACAAATGTAGAGCAGTCTACATCATGGAGACGCTCTCTTCCTCATTATATGATATAGCCATAGTCTAATGCGAGCAGGAGGAGATATTGGTTATGAGTCGATACAAAATTGGTGTCATCGGCGCCGGTTCCATCTCGGAAATGCATCTGGGCGCTTACAAAAACAATCCGGAGACGGAAATCTACGCGATCTGCGATCTCAATGAGGAGCGGGCCCGTCAGAAAGCTGAAAAATACGGCGCAGCTCATGTCTACACCGACTACAACGAGCTGTTGGCCAACCCGGACATCGATGCGGTCAGCATCTGCACATGGAACGATACGCATGCGCAGATCAGCATCGCCGCTGTGCAGGCCGGCAAGCATGTGCTCGTCGAAAAACCGCTCTGCCGCACCGTTGAGGATGCGCTGGAGGTACAGAAGCAGGTGCGCGCCTCGGGCAAGATTCTCCAGGTCGGCTTCGTCCGCCGCTATGATCCGAACGTGCAAATGCTGCGCGAATTCCAGGACAACGGCGAGTTCGGCGAGATCTACTATGCCAAGGCGTCGCTCATCCGTCGTCTGGGCAATCCGGGCGGCTGGTTCGCCGACATCGAGCGCTCCGGCGGCGGTCCGCTGATCGATATCGGCGTGCACGCCATCGACCTGTGCTGGTACATGATGGGCCGTCCGGCCGTCCAGTCGGTTAGCGGCAACACCTACCACAAGCTCGGCAACCGCGCCAATGTCCGCAACCTGGCCTTCTACAAGGCTGCCGACTGGAGTGCTGACAACAACACCGTCGAGGATATGGCTAATGCGATCATCCGCTTCGAGAACGGCGCGTCGTTAATGGTCGATGTCAGCTTCACGCTGCACGGCAAAAACGAGGCGATGATCCGTCTCTACGGCGAGAAGGGCGGCATCGAGATCGAGCCGGCCGTATCGATCGTCACCGAGAAGTACGATACGATCCTCAACATTACGCCGCAGACTGATCATCCCGGCTTCCAGTTCGAGGCGGCATTCCAGGCGGAGGTTGATCACTTCGTAGACTGCATCACCGAGGGCAAAGAGCCGATCAGTCCGGTCGAGGACGGCGTCGAGCTGATGCGCATCCTGCGCGCCATCTACGAGTCGGCCGAGACAGGCAAGGAGGTGCAGCTGTGAAGCTAGGGGTCAGCACTTACAGTCTGTATGGAGCTACGCAGTCGGGAGAGATGACGGTCCTCGACGTGATCGACTATATCGCCGAGATCGGGGGAGAGCATGTCGAGATCGTGCCGCTCGGCTATACGCTGGCAGGCAATCCCGAGCTGGCGCAGCAGATCCGCGAGCGCGCCGCTGCGCGCGGCCTAGACATCTCCAACTACGCTGTCGGCGGCAACTTCAGCGGCAAGACCGCAGATGAGATAGCGGCAGAGGTCGAGCGTCTGAAGGGCGAGGTGGACGCGGCAGCATCGCTCGGCGTCTCGCTGATGCGGCATGACGTCGCCTCGTCGCCGGATATCTCGATCGGTCACTTCCTCGAGGAGCTGCCGGTTATCGCGGCCGCCTGCGCCGAGGTTGCCGACTATGCGGCGACCAAGGGCATCACGACGAGCGTCGAGAACCACGGCTACTATGTCCAAGCGAGCGACCGCGTCCAGGCGCTGGTGCAGGCCGTCGACCGGCCTAACTACAAGACGACGCTCGACATCGGCAACTTCATGTGCGCCGACGAAGACCCGGTCGTCGCTGTGGCGAAGAACATCGGCATCGCCTCGATGGTCCATCTGAAGGACTTCTACCTGCGTCCCGCTGCAGATCGCAAGGGCGAGGGCTGGTTCCGCACCTCGCACGGCAACTATCTGCGCGGCGCGATCGTCGGCGATGGGGACATCCCGATGCGCGAGGTGCTGCGGATCGTCAAGCAATCGGGCTTTGACGGCTATCTGTCGATCGAGTTCGAGGGCATGGAGGAGTGCAAGCGGGCGACCCGTCTGGCACTGGCCAACGCGCGTGCGATCTGGGACAGCATCTAATAAATTTCACTAAGGGAGGGCACTTGCCATGAGTTCAATCTACAAGCACAAAATCGGCGTCATCGTCGACAGCTTCCGCCTCGGCGTCAAGGAAGGCCTCATCAAGTCCAAGGAGGTCGGCGCAGACGGCGTGCAGATCTACGCTGTCCAGGGCGAGATGGACCCGGATAACCTGAGCACAGCGCAGCGCAAGGAATGGAAGGACTTCATCGGCTCGCTGGGGCTGGAGATCTCGGCGCTCGTCGGCGACCTCGGCGGCCATGGCTTCCAGGACGCTGCGGCCAATGCGATCAAGGTCGAGAAGTCCAAGCGCATCCTCGATCTGGCGGTGGAGCTCGGCACTAACGTCGTGACGACCCATATCGGCATCGTGCCGGAGGACGAGAACAGCGCCATCTATGCAGCGATGCATAAGGCATGCGACGAGCTGAGCAGCTATGCGACCTCGATGGGCGCGTACTTCGCGATCGAGACCGGCCCGGAGCGCTCGGCGCATCTGAAGCATTTCCTCGACCAACTCAGCTCCAACGGCCTGTCCGTCAACTTCGACCCGGCCAACATGGTCATGGTCACCGGCGACGATCCGGTCGAGGGCGTCTATAACCTGCGCGACTACATCGTCCATACCCACGCCAAGGACGGCATCCAGCTGCGTCCGGTCGAGGCTCGCGACGTCTACGGCATGCTCGGCTATGATAAGAATGAAGGCATGAGCCACGAGACGATGGCGCTCCTGGCGGAGCAAGGCGAAGCCTTCCGCGAGGTGCCGCTCGGCGAAGGATCGGTCGACTGGCCCGCCTACCTAGCCGCGCTCACCGATATCGGCTACAAAGGCTACCTGACCATCGAACGCGAGGTCGGCACCAACCCGTCGGAGGATATCTCCAAAGCGGTGCAGTTCCTTAAGAAGCTGCAAGGTCAATAATCACGTCTCATAGCTACACTGCGACAGCAGAGCGCCCCCAAGGTCCAGCGACCTTGGGGGTGTTTTTGCAGTTCATTTCCGTAGTGCTTGCATGCATATTTGCGATTGCTCCTACAGGGCATTCTTCGCATTCCCCCTTCATCCCCCCAACACAGTGCCATTACAGCACAACAGCGTTCCTTATCCCCCGCAGCCCCCGTTGCTACAATAAGGGTACATAGACTTGGCATAGCGATGCGACCGGTCAGGATGAGGAGGATGCTTGTGAGACGATTGCGCACCGGTATACATGACCACCACCCGATAGGGTATCTTTTTGTATTGCCCAGCATGCTGGGGATTACGTTGTTTTATCTCGTCCCGGCGTTGATGTCGCTGGTGATGATGTTTACGGATTATTCGTTTATGAACCGGGATCAGTGGAGCTTCACCGGACTCGATAATCTGCAGCGGCTGATGGAGGACCCTTCGTTCCACAACTCGGTCGGCAAGACGCTTGTCTTCCTGCTGACCGTGCCGGCGTCGATCCTGCTGGCGTTTCCTGTAGCGTACCTGCTGAACCAGAGCGTCTATCTCCAGAAGCTGCTGCGCACCTTGTACTTCCTGCCCTACATTATGAATGGGGTAGCGATCGCCTTCGTCTGGATGCTGCTCTTCCACCCTAGCATGGGACCGATCAACGGCGCGCTGCGGCTCATCGGGATCGCCGACCCGCCGGGCTGGATGGCGGAGACGAGCACGGCGATCTATGCGGTGGCGATCATCCAGGTGTGGATCATGATCGGCTACAACATGATTATCTACCTCGCCGGATTGCAGGACGTGCCCAAGGAGCTGCTCGAGGCGTCGCGGATCGACGGCGCGCGGCTGTGGCATACGATCCGCTACGTGACGATCCCGCTCGTCTCGCCGACGACCTTCCTGCTGCTCATTACCGGCTTCATCTCGGCGATCAAGACGTTCGGCATCATCCAGGCGACGACTGGCGGCGGTCCCGGCGAGTCGACCAGCGTCCTGTCGATCTATATCTACAAGACCGCATTCCGCTACTATGAGATGGGCTACGCCTCCGCGATCTCGTGGATGCTGTTCGCCATCGTCATGCTGATCATGCTGCTCAACTGGATCGGCCAGCGGCGCTGGGTGCACTACTGATGGAGGAGGTCCGCCGATGAAATCAACGATAACCGCACAGCGCGCCAGCGCTGCGCAGACCAAGACCGCCCGTCAGAGGCGCGCCGCAGGACTGCGGCCGGGCAAGACGCTGCTGACCGCGCTCATGCTGGCGCTCGGGGCGCTGCTGTTGCTGCCTTTTGTATGGATGATCTCGACCTCGTTCAAGACGCCGCTGGAGGTATTCGAGTTTCCGGTGAAGTGGATTCCCGAGCAATGGATCTGGCGCCATCATATCAATGTGTGGACGGGCCCGATGAACTTCATGTCCTTCTATATGAACTCGCTGAAGGTGTCGGTCATCTCGACGATCGGGGCGGTCGCCTTCGCGGCCCTCGCCGCCTACGGCTTCTCCCGGGTCAAGTTCCGGGGGCGGGAGCCGATGTTCTTCATCTACCTGTCGATGATGATGGTGCCGCCGCAGATTCTGTTCGTGCCCAAGTTCGTCCTCTTCGAGTGGATGGGCATCTACAACACGCATCTGGCGTTGATCCTGCCGGGTATGTTTACGATCTTCGGCGTCTTCCTGCTGCGGCAGTTTTTCGTCACGGTGCCGCAGGAGATCAGCGAGGCGGCGTTCATCGACGGCGCTGGCCATCTGAGGATTTTCTGGCACGTCATCCTGCCGCTGGCGCGGGCGCCGCTCGCGACGTTGACGATCCTCGACTTCTCCTGGCACTGGAACGACTACGAGAACGCCCTCATCTTCCTCGTAGATAAAGGGCTGTACACCGTACCGCTCGGCTTGCAGAACTTCGTCCTCGAGAACTCCGTCGACTACAACGGGATGATGGCGGCGGCCACGGCGGCGATGATCCCGATGATCCTCGTCTTCCTGATCGGCCAGCGCTTCATCATCGAGGGTATCGCCAGCGGCGCCGTCAAGGGCTGAGCGAGCCAATACACACTATCAATTGCAGAGGAGCATGTATGATGGCACAACAGATTCGCGAAACGTATGATGTCGTGGTCGCAGGCGGCGGACTGGCCGGGTTCTCGGCGGCGGTGGCTGCCGCCCGGCAAGGCGCTCGAACTTGTCTCGTCCAGGATCGTCCCGTATTCGGCGGCAACTCGTCCTCGGAGATCAGGGTATCTCCGCATGGCGCGGCATGCTTCCATGCCTACGCTCGGGAGACGGGCATCATCTCCGAGCTGCTCATCGAGGAGCGGGCGCGCAACCATGAGCTGATCACCGAGAACGGCTGGACGAACAGCGTCTGGGATATGACGATGTACGATCTGGCGATGCAGACCGAGGGGCTGACCTTCCATCTCAACACCTCGCTGCTCGGCGTCAACATGGACGGGGCGCGCAAGGTCGAGTCGATCCGCTGCTATACGCATAACGCCGAGGTAGAGCTGATCCTGAGCGCTGCGCAGTTCATCGACTGTACGGGCGACGGCGTGCTGGCCGACCTGGCAGGCTGCGAATGGCGGATGGGCAGCGAGGGTCGCGATGAGTATGGCGAACCGCATGCGCCCGAGCAAGCGAACGGCGAGGTGATGGGCAACTCGATTCACTTCAAGGCGAAGGATATGGGCCGTCCGGTGCCGTTTACGCTGCCGGAGTGGGCGATCCGTTACGAGGACGCGAGCTTTTTCTATGAGCAGGGCCGGCCGCCCTACGATATCCGCAGCGGCTATTGGTGGCTGGAGATCGGCATCCCGTGGCACACGATCGACGACGCCGAGCAGATCCGGCATGAGCTGACGCGCCACACGCTGGGCGTATGGGACTGGATCAAAAACTGCGACCCCAACACCCGCGAGCTGGCGGCGAACTATGCGCTCGACTGGATCGGCCAGGTGCCAGGCAAGCGGGAGAGCCGCCGCATCATGGGCAAATATTTGATGACCGAGCATGATCCGATGAACCGCACCGCCTTCGACGACGAGATCGCCTTTGGCGGCTGGTTCCTCGACCTCCATACGCCTGGCGGGCTGCTGGCGCCGACCAGCGAGCCGTCGAGCGCCGAGCAGTACGACGAGACGACGGACTATGCCGTCAAGAGCTACTGCGGTCCGTACGGCATCCCGCTGCGCGTCTGTATGTCCAAGGATGTGGACAATCTGATGATGGCGGGACGCAACGTCAGCGTCACCCACGCGGCGCTCGGCACCGTCCGGGTCATGGGCACGACGGCGCTGATGGGTCAGGCTGTCGGCGTGGCTGCGGCGACGATGGTCCAGGAGCGGCTGAGCGCCGACGAGCTGCTGGAGCGCAGTGTGAAGGACATCCAGCAGACGCTGCTGCGAGACGGCTGCTTCCTGCCTCATGCGCGCAATGAGGATGCGCGCGATCTTGCCCGGTTGGCGCAGGTGAGCGCCAGCAGCGAGGCGGTCTCGCACGGCGTCGGACCGCATAGCTCGGGCACGGCGGAGCATCTCGTCGACTGGAAGGAGACGAAGCCCAAGCCGGCGGAGCCGCCTGCCCTTCCCTATGACCGGGACCGTCTTGCGCACCGTGTCGGCCAGTGGATCGCTGTCGGCGACCGCCCGGTCGAGCGACTCGAGGTGGCGCTCGCCAATCTCTCGGGCGAGACGCAGCAGGTGCAGGCGCGCGTCTATGCCGTCGCGGACATCTGGGACTACCGCAGCGAGCCCGGTACGCCGCTGGCGGAGGCAGTGCTGGAGGTGCCGTGTGGCGACGAGCTGTGGCTGCCGCTGGAGCTGGACCTCCAGCCGGGCCGAGACTTCCCGGCGCACAGCTATCTGCGCATCGACCTGCTGGCCCATCCTCAGGTCGCCTGGCTGCGGGCCGGCACGGTCATCCCCGGGCATACGGCAGCTTATGAGATCGGCCAAGGCAAGATGCGCAGCATCAAGGAAAATCGCAGCTTTCGCATCTCGCCGGCGCAGAACTGCTACGCCCCTGCGCTCGTGCAGAGCGGCGTGACGCGGCCGCATCAGGCGACCAATCTGTGGCGCTCCGACCCGCAGCAGCCGCTCGGCCAATGGCTCGACCTGCAGTGGGAGTCGCCGCAGCGCATCCGGCGCGTCGAGCTGACCTTCCCGGGTCATCTGTACCACGAGTATCACAACTACCCGCCGTTCTACCGCGATCCGCAGTGCGCCCGGTCCTACAGCATCCTGGCCTGGCAGGACGGCGTCTGGGTGGAGGCGGCGACGCAGCGGGACAACTACCAGCGCCGCAATGCGGTCGACCTTGGCGGCGACGGAGTCGTCACCGACCGACTGCGCGTCCTCGTCCATGAGACCAACGGCGATCCGTCGGCGGCCATCTACGAGATCCGCTGCTACAGCTGACGGCGACTGTGACAGCGAGCAGCCGCCAAGGCGAGTAGAGCGAAAGTCATCGGAAGTCCCTCTCCTCGTAACGCAGATCGCAACGTTATTTCAGGAGCGAACATATAGACCGCGCTGCGTCGGCGAGCGATGCGCCGGGATGCAGGGCAGCGAGAGACTAGACAAGAGCTACAGGGATAGGGTAAGGACGACAGGCCATCCATAACGGAGGCCTGTTTGGCCTATATAGCCGGACGTGGGGGGAGTGTCCGTCACGAACCTGTGTTGGAGACTGGGCCGGAGGGGAAAAGGCTAGCGTAAGGAAAGTTTCTTTCGTTGGAGGCCGGGAAGTCGGGGAAAAGGCTGGCGTAAGGAAAGTTTTGGATGTAGAATGAAAAGTGGACACCCTCGAAGAGTAAGTAGATAATAATGAGTAGCGAAGGAGAGGTGTCCGGTATGGGTGAGATCCGACAGCACTATACGAACGAGTTTAAAGAGAAGACGGTCCAATACATTCAGGAACAAACGAAGAGTGTGGTTCAGATAGCGGAAGAGCTTAA
>Ga0160452_100558_pt1 | contig 21808 bp, 13 predicted proteins | sample HID1971I_E6MG_FD_108230 | JGI IMG/M metagenome (GOLD analysis project Ga0160452, IMG submission 108230) | Enriched millipede-associated microbial communities from UW Madison campus, WI, USA - HID1971I_E6 MG | ecosystem: Host-associated > Arthropoda: Insects > Digestive system > Unclassified ...
CACCGTATCCCCCGGCTCGATCAGACTGACCAGCACCGCCTCCAGCCCGGATCGCGAGGTGCCGTCTACCGGGTACGCCCAGCGATTGTTCGTCTGGAAGACATCCCGTAATTGTTCCATAACCGTATTCATAAGCGAGGTGAACGCCGGGTCGAATTGTCCGACGATCGGCGCCGCCATCGCCCGCAGCACGCGGGGATCGACCTCGACCGGTCCCGGCGTCATGATCGTGCGCGGCGGCGGCGACCATCCTGGATACGTGCGCATACTACTCCCCCTCCTTGTAAGCCAGTTCATATAGCAGCTCCGCCAGTACGAGCACGCCGAGCGCTAGCTCCCGCGGCGACGTATACTCCTCCGGTGAATGGGAGATGCCGCGTCGACTCGGCACGAACAGCAGCGCCGTCGGGCAGTGCCCGCCGAACATCTGCGCATCATGCCCGGCCCCGCTCGGCATACGCCGCGCGGCGATGCCGCGAGCGGAGCAGATCCGCTCCAGGCGGCGATTCAGCCGGGCGTCGAGCGGCACAGCCCGCTCCCGGAACCACTCCTCGAAGCGCGCCGTCAGCCCCCGCTGCGCCGCGAACTGCGCGAAGGTCGTCCGCAGCCAAACGCAGAATGCATCGAGCTGCGCGTCGTCCGTATGTCTGGCGTCGACGGTGAACTGCACCCTGCCCGGCACAACATTGGGCACATTGGGGTACACCTGCAGCTTGCCAACGGTGGCGACGAGCGGCGCGCCGCGACGGATCGCCTCCTGCCGCAGCAGATGGATCATCAAGGCTGCGCCCTCAAGCGCGTCCTTGCGCAGATGCATCGGGGTCGTCCCGGCATGATTGGCCTCGCCGATCAGTTCGACGTGGACCCGCCGCTGACCGGCGATCGAATCGACGATACCGATCGCCAGCCCCTCCGTCTCCAGCACGCCGCCCTGCTCGATATGCGTCTCGACGAAGGCCCCGATATCGCGCCGCAGCGCAGGTCTGGCGCTGCCCGCGCCGAAGCCGCAGGCGGCCATCGCAGCGCCGAAGCCCGTCCCCTCGCTATCGATGAGCGACGCGACCTGCGCATGAGAGCGTCGGCCGACGACGCTGCCGGAGCCCCAATACGCCAGCGGGAAGCGACTCCCCTCCTCCTCGCATAGCGAGACAACCTCCAGCGAGCGCAGCGGCTGCCCATACCGCCGTTCCAGGTAACGCAGCGCCACCAGCCCGGCGACGATGCCGTATGCGCCGTCATACTTGCCGCCCTGGACGACCGTGTCGATGTGCGAGCCGGTGACGATCGACGGCGCAGCCGCGTGCTTGCCCGGCAGCTTGCCGTACAGATTGCCGACCTCGTCATAGGCCGTCTCCAGTCCCTGGCTCGTCATCCTTGCCGCCAGCCCTTGCTGCGCAGCCAGCCACGACTTCGAGTAGAGCAGCCTCGTCACCCCGACGCCGCCGCCCTCGCTGTAGCCGGCCAGCCAGTCCAGCTTATCCGTCACCTCTGCCTCCAGCCAGCCCAGCAGCCCTTCTTGCTCTTGCAGTTGAGACAACACTTCCTGCTCCATGGCCGCTCCTCCTCGTATCGCTGTTATCGATGTCGCAGCCGCTCTCCGCCCCCTCGCGCTGCCAGTCCGGACGCTGGTTCATAGACGAGACGACCTCGACTGTAGACGGCAGCGATCCGGCAGTGCATCGTCCGTCCGAGATACGGACTGATCCGGTGCCGCTGCAGCAGATGCTCCGGCTCCAGCCGATAGGTGCTACCGAGATCCAGCAGCGCCAGATCGGCGTCTGCGCCGACGCGGATCTCGCCTTTGCGCGGATGCAGTCCGAATCGCTCGGCTGGCGCCAGCGACAGCAGCCGACTGAGCAACGGCAACGGCAGACCGCGCCGCACATGACCTTCGCCGACCAGCAGCTCGAGCGAGCTCTGCGCCCCGGCGATGCCCCCCCATACGTCGAAATAATCCGTCCGCTCCTTCAGCTCCGGCGGACACGGCGAGTGATCCGAAGCGATCAGATCGATCGCTCCCTCTGCCAGCAGCGTCCACAGCGCCTCCTGCTCAGCCGCATCGCGCAGCGGCGGCGCGCACTTGGCCACCGCTCCGCAGCGCTCCATATCGTCCGCCGTCAGCGTCAGATAGTGCGGGCAGGTCTCCGCTGTCACATCCAGCCCCCGGCTCCGCGCCTCGCGGATGAGCCGGATCGCCGCAGCGCTGCTGATATGGACGAAGTGAACGGCGCAGCCCGTCTGCTCCGCATAGAATAGCGCGCGGTTCACTGCCTCCAGCTCGGCCAACACCGGGCGCGTCGCTGCATAGTCCGCCGCCGATGTCCAGCCCGCCTCGCGGGCTTGCCGCGCCAGTGCCGAGACGAGCGGCTCGCTCTCCGCATGGAGCGCCAGCACCCGGCCCAGTCTGGCGATGATGCGCATTCCTTCCAGCAGCGTATGATCGTCGACCTCGCGGAATGCCTCCTCCGACGGATCACCGGGCGAGGACAGGAATGCCTTGAATCCGGTCACGCCCGCTGCCGCCAGCCCCTCCAGCTCGCCCAGCTTGCCCGGCACCAGTCCGCCCCAGAGCGCATAGTCGATATGAACGCGACCCTCGGCCGCCTCCAGCTTGCGCTGCAGCGCCGACACGCTCACGGTCGGCGGGATGCCGTTGAGCGGCATATCGATCAGTGTCGTGCAGCCGCCAGCCGCAAGCGCGGCGCTGCCGGTGTCGAAGCCCTCCCAGTCGCCGAGCCCCGGCTCGTTCAGATGGACATGGCTGTCGACCATCCCTGCCATGACGGTCAGACCGTCAGCATCGACAGTCTGAGCAGCTGTTCCCTCCAGGTCAAGGGCTTCTCCGAGCTGGACGATCCGCCCGTCCCGGACGGCGATGTCGAGCCTTCGCACTTCATGCTTCAGGACGACCGCGCCGCCCTTAATGATCAGATCGAGTGTCGTCTTGTGGTCCATCATTACGCCCCCTTGCAGTCTCCCGGTCTACCCTCTTACTTCAGCGGCTCGACGATCAGCGAAGGATCGACCGCCTCCAGCAGCGACAGGTCATGGTACGAGGCCGGGTCCGGGATCGACGTAATATTGCCTACAGATTGAAGATATTCACCGACAGCCGGTCCGTTGCTTCCATTCACATACGAAGCGTCAACTTCCATCGAATAGACGTTGCGTCCCATAATTTCCGTCAGCTCTTCCACGCTCAGCCGCAGCTCCGGCGCCAGGATTTCGATCGCTTCTTCGCGATTGTCGTTGATGTAGTCCGTCGCCTTTTGCAGCGCCCGCAGCACCGCCTTGAGCGTATTCGGATTGGCCCCCAGGAAGTCGTCGGTCACCTGGATCGTCGTATGCACGCTCATCCACTCGACATCGCCCGGGTTATCCGGCAGCTCGCTCTTGGTACCGCTGAACAGGAACTTCCCGCCGCCCTCGATCGCCTTGGTGATAAACGGCTCCCAGCTCGCCATCGCATCGATGTCGCCGCGCTCCAGCGCCACCACCGCATCGCTCGGCGCCAGGTTGACGTACTTGATCTTGCTCGCATCGACGCCGAGCTCGGCGGCCATATTGTTGATCGCGATCATGACATCGGCGCCGCTCGGGATGCCGATCGTCTTACCCTCGAGATCCTTGGCGCTCGTCAGCTCCAGGTCGGCCGAGCCGACGACAGCCTGCGTACCGGCGATCTGGGCGAGCGGGGCGATGATCTTGACCGGGACGTCCGTCGACTTCAGGATGATATCCATAAAGTTGGTCTGGATACTCACCTTGGCGCTGCCTCCAGCGACCATCGGCCCGATGTCCGGTCCGCTCTCGATCAGCTGACTCGTCACGTCCAGCCCTTCATCGGCGAAATAACCCAGCTTGTCGGCGATGATCTGCTGCGAGGAGATCTGCGCATCCCGCACCCCGACCAGCGTCAGGCTCTTCGTCTCGAGCGCTTCGTCCGTCGTCTCGCCCTCGCCCTCGGCAGATGTCTCCGTCGTCGCAGCTGGCGTGTTGTTCGCCGTATTATTAGAGGTATTGCTTGGCGTGTTGCCCGTTGTATTGCTCGGCGTATTCCCTCCGCAAGCTGCGAGCAGCAGCAGCAATGCCATAGCGGCAGCCAGCGTAGGTCCCCATTGCAGTGTTTTCTTGATCATCGATATTGCCTCCCTTTAATAGATATCATATAGCAAGCGACTGGCTGCCTGGTTCGACTGTCCGCTGTATGCAGTCAGTGCGGCCTGGCGGCTGAGGCGGGACGATGCCCGCCGTCTCTATATTGGGTGTGTCTGAGCACCCGCTCCGGGGCATTTTTGCGCTGCCTATCGGAACGAAAGTTTGGTCCAATCTTCTGCCCTCGGAGTATTCAGACACACCTGGTCGCGCAATGCCTACATCCGCTATTCGAGCGCATCCCGCAGACCGCCCTTGCGCCAGGCGAGCACTCTGCGCTCGACGAGCTTGAGCAGATACGAGAACAGACTGTACTCCAGCCCGATCAGGATGATGGCGACGAACATGTTCGTAATCTTGAAGTAATTGCGCGCATCGACGATCATATAGCCGAGGCCCGAGCTCGCCCCCATCATCTCCGAGACGATCAACGCCGAGAACGACAATCCCAGACTGACCTGTGCGCCGACGAGGAAGTTCGGGATCGCCGCCGGCAGCATGACGCGCGTGAAGATCTGCCGCTCCGATGCGCCCAGACTGAGCGCCGAGCGGATCAGCGTCGAGGGCACCGACTTGAAGCCGTCCAGCGTGTAGACCAGCACCGGGATGAATGTCGTCCAGGCGATCAGCAGGATCTTGGGAAACTCGCCGATCCCGAACCAGATGATGAACAGCGGCAGCAGCGCCAGCGCCGGGATCGGGCCGACCAGATTGAGCACCGGCGAGAACCAGCGCTCCACCGCGCGGAACTTGCTCATGAATACGCCGAGCGCAACGGCCAGCAGGCTGCCCAGCACAAAGCCGACGGCGATCCGGATCGTACTCGAGATGATGCTCTCGGTGATGATGCCGGTCTGCGCCAGCACCCAGCCCTCCCGGACGAGGACGCTCGGCGCGGGCAGGAAGCGGGGATTGAACAGCGTCAACGTCTCGTTGAGACGGGAGAAGCCCTCCCAGACGAGGAAGAAGACGATCGCCGGCAGCACATTGTATCGTTGGAAGAAGGACATCCTCGGCACCGTACGCGCAACCCGCCGCCTGCCCGGCTTGACGCGGACTGTCTTGGCCACGCTCGCCTCTCCGCCGCCCTCAGGCGACACGGTCGCCGCATGCAGCTCCTTGACTGTCGTCAGCTTGGCTCCGCTCATGACGAACCCACCTTTTGCAGCGCGGCCTGCGGCTCTTCATCCATCAGGATGCGCTCGATCCGGCTCATCATCTTGCCGAAGCCCGGCGAGTGAAAGGAGCGCGGATGCGGCAGCCCCACCTCGAAAATATCGCTCACCTCGCCATGCTTCATTACGACGACCCGATCAGCCAAGCTGACGGCCTCGCTGATGCTGTGGGTGACGAACAGGATCGTCGGCTTCAGCTTGGCGCAGATGTTCTGCAGCTCGATCCGCATCGTCTCCCGCGTCAGCACGTCGAGCGCGCCGAACGGCTCATCCATCAGCAGGATTTCCGGCTGTCCGGCCAATGCCCGGGCGATCCCGACCCGCTGCTTCATGCCGCCGGACAACTCGGCCGGATAGCTGTCAGCGCAGGCCTCCAGACCGACCAGCTCCAGGAACTCCCGGGCAATTTGCCGCGCCTGCGCCTTGCCCGCCTTTTGCACCTCGGGTCCAAAGGCGATATTGTCCAGCACAGTCATCCAGGGGAAGAGCGCATGATCCTGGAACACCATCCCCCTCGACTTCGATGGACCCTTGACCGACTCGCCGTCCACGCTGATCGTTCCTGTGTCGGGGTGCAGATAGCCGGCGATCATATTCAGGAGCGTGGATTTGCCGCAGCCGCTGTGTCCCAGGATACAGATGAATTCATGCTCGTGTACGACGAGGTTAACGTCCCTCAAGATCGACCGCTCACCGAAGCCTTTGCCTACATCCTTTACTTCCAGCTTCATGCCATCAACTCCGTTCTTCAAATGTAACTTAACCTAACCTATTCAAGTGATGTATCCATCATACCCCCTCCCGAAACAATTGTCATTGTTTAAGTTGACTAAAATACCACGGCCTCTTTTGCCTATTTTGTACAATAAACCTTTTACAACCGTCTCAATCCGTGATATAAATATGTCATATATTATAACGTATATTATGAATGGAAGGAGGACTGTTCGATGCAGCTCCATCAGCTTCTCTCCTTGCCGCTCTATACGAACGCGCGCATCGTCGCCGGCGCCAGCGGCCTCCACGGCCGGCAGGTGCTCTCCGTCAACATCATGGACGCGCCTGACATTATCCACTATCTGAAGCCGCACGAGCTGCTGCTGACGACCGCCTATGCGATCAAGGATCATCCCGAGGCGTTGCTGACGCTCGTCGGACATATGGCCGAGGTCGGCTGTGCGGGCATCGCGCTCAAGACGAAGCGGTTTTTCGAGGAGGTGCCAGTGGCCGTCGTCCGGCTCGCTGACGAGTTGGCCTTCCCGATCATCGAGCTGTCGCTGGACTACTCGATCGGCGAGCTTGCCAACCAGTCGCTCAGTCATATCCTCGAGAAACGCACCGACGAACTCCACTACGCGCTTACCACGCACAAGCAGCTGTCGCAGCTGATCCTGAAGGGCGAGAGCACGCCGCAGATCATCGATACGCTCGCTTCATTGATCGGCGCGACGGTGCTGTTGCTCGACACAGAGCTGAAGCTGGTGCATGGCAGCCCGCCATCGGGTACCGGCAAGGCGGGCGCATCCAACAGGACAGTCGGCATCGGCAAGACAGCAGCCAACAGCAGTCGTAAGGCGCTACGATCGGACGGGGCAACGAGCGGCGAGGACGAGACACGTCGTTCAAGCGCGACAGCCAGTAGTCACGGAATGGCGCTCCGCCCGGGCGCGACAGCCGACAACGACGGCTTGACGATACACTCAGGCGCGATAGTCGACTGGCTAGCGGCACTGCGCGCAACCTTCCCCGCGCCGCCGCCGGACGGCTTCATCGAGCTTCCGCTGCATGCGAGCGCTCCCGCGCATGCGGACATTACCGCTCGCCTTCTCCCCATCTACACCTTCCAGCCCGAGGGCTATCTGGTCGCGTTGGCCGACTGGGACGGCCGGGATCAGGCGTTGACCCGACATGCGATGGAGCAAGCGGCCAACGTTATCGGACTGGAGCTGGTGAAGAAGCAAGCGGTACAGGAGAGGTCGCGACGGTACAAAAACGAGTTTTTCTCCGACTTCGTCGACGGTCTGATCACCTCCGAGCAGGAGCTGTTGCACCGCAGTCGCTACTACAACCTGCTGCATCATCCCGTCTATGTCTGCGTCGTTGCCAAGCTAGACCCCAGGCGCGGCAGCGCAGGGATGAGCGAGCTGCCGCTCACCGTCAACCCGCTGATCTCCGATCGCGACCGCCACTACCAGCTGCTCAAGCAGGAGTTCGCCGAGCTGAAGCTGCCCTTCGTGTTATTCACCAAAAACGACACCTTCTGCAGCCTGCTCGCGATCCCCGGCACATCCGACGATGATGCCCCGCAGGAGCAGACACTCCTCCAGCAGCTCCGCTGGCTCGTCCAACGCTTGATGGACGAACACGATACCCCCGTCTCGATCGGCATCGGCAACCCCGTCTCCAAGCTCACCGACATCCCGCTCTGCTACAAGGAGGCGAGCAAGGCGCTCGCCCACGGCTACGAGGCCGGCAAGCAGCAATTCGTGCAGCCGTATCGCGAAAAAGACCTGACCAATCTGCTGCGACTGCTGCCGCAGGAAGAGATGCGAGAGTACTACACCCAGACCTTCAAGGATCTGCTCCAGCTCGAAGACAAGGAGCGCATCGAGCTGATGAAGACGCTCCATACGTTCTACGAGACGCATTGTCAGCTCGCCGAGACGGCCAAGCGCCTCTATGTGCACCGCAATACCGTCATCTACCGACTGGACAAATGCCAGCGCCTCACCGGCCGCGAGCTGCGGGACGCCGCCGAGAGCCTGCGCTTCCGCACCGCATTCGCGATGGAGCCGCTGCTCTCGTCGGAGCGTCGGAGCTGAAACCACATCCGCGAAATCGCCGCCGTGGGCGATATGGCTCCTTTGTCCTCAAATTCGGACAACCCGCAGGGGTTCATCTATGGAGAGATATGGGCTATAATGGGGATGGCGCTGGAAATGGCGCCCAATCCTTTCAACATCGTACAGGGGGAACTTACTCATGAACACACACAAAGCACCATCAGGGGCGATCCTCGTCCCGGACAATCCGGTATCGCAATTTTTGTTCAGTAATACAAAATCCGCACTGATCTGGCTCGTCGTCCGTCTCTACCTCGGCTATGCCTGGCTGACCGCTGGCTGGAAAAAGGTCAATAGCAGCGCTTGGGTCGGCGACGATGCCGGCACCGCTCTGAGCGGCTTCGTCAATGGCTCCCTGGCCAAAGCCGCCGATGGCGGCGATGTGACCGGATGGTACGCTACCTTCCTCGAGAATGCGGTGCTGCCTAACGCCAAGCTGTTCTCCTACTTCGTCGCCTTCGGCGAGCTACTCGTCGGTCTGGGCCTGATCCTTGGGCTGCTCACGGGCATCGCTGCTTTCTTCGGCGCCATCATGAACGTCAGCTTCCTGTTCGCTGGCACACTGAGCACCAACCCGCTACTCTTCATCCTCGCCACCTGGCTTGTGCTGGCCTGGAAGGTCGCCGGCTGGTATGGACTGGACCGCTGGGCGCTGCCGATCCTCGGTACGCCGTGGAGTCGTCGAGGCAACCGCGACAAAACATCCTGATCCTGACTCTCAGCAGCAGACCAGCGGCAAGCTCGTGATGTTGCGATGAGCAACCAAGCAAGCGCGCTGTGCGCACGACCACCACATGCCGCATCCACAGACAGGACCTTTCGAGCCTCGCCGCTAGCGCGAGCCGGGAGGTTCTATTACGTTTGGCGGCCAGGATTTGAACCGGGGCTGTCATCGGCTATAATGAGAGGAGTGCCGCAAGGCTTCGACGCTCTACTAACTACAGGGGGACTATCATGACCATCCGCATTCATATCGTCGCGCCGTACCCCTCGATGCTCTCGATTATCGAGGAGAGTCTGCCGCTCTTCCCCGAGCTTGACATTCGCTGCTCTGTCGGAGATCTGGAGACAGGGGTCCAGGAGGCGGAAACGGCGGAGCGGCAAGGCGCCGACATCATCATCAGCCGCGGCGGTACCGCTCGTCTGATCAAGCAGGCTGTCCAGGTGCCGGTCATCGATATGCAGTTGTCCGGCTATGACATGATCCGCTCGCTCATGCTCGCCAGCAACCTCAACGAGAAGACCGCTATCGTCGGCTTTGCCAATATTACGTCGGGGGCGCAAGCGATTATCGACCTGCTGGACTTGCCGCTCAAGGCCTTTACCGTCACGGCCTCCGAGGAAGTCGCGCCACTGCTGCTCGATCTGCGGAGCCGCGGCTACAAGCAGATCGCCGGCGACGTCATCACGCTGAAGACGGCCAATACGTACGGTCTCCGAGGCTTCCTCATCCAGTCCGGCAAAGAATCGATCGTCAAAGCACTGGAGGATGCCAAGCTCATCTTCGGCTATCTGCATCGGAACGACCGGCTGGCGCAAGTATTCGAACAACTCGTCCTGGACCGACATGCCAACCTGATCGTCACCGATTCGGGGCAGCAGGTGATCTACGAGAAGCTGCCAGCATGGGAGAGCAATCCGCTAAGCGCAGAGCAACTGTCGCTGCTGTACAATGAGTGGCCGCCCGACACAAGCGGCCCCATCGTCAAAAAGCTGACCGTCGGGTCGACAATACTGCGCGTAGAAGGTAACCGATATCACATCGGGGACGAGCCGTACACCGTCTATACGCTAAGGACGAGCGAGCCGGAGCTGGCCGACCAGGAGGGCATCGTCGTCCGCCACATCACCCACAACGAGCCGATCGCCGATCACTCGCCGGTCATCCGCAACGTACTGGAGCGTATCCGGTCCTTGTATCGTCACCATGAGCCGATCTTCCTCCAGGGAGAACCCGGTACAGGCAAAGCCTTCCTCGCCAGTCACATCCATCACGAGATCGCGCCTGAGGGCATGCTGCTGTCGATCGATCTCGCGCAGACCGGAATGGAGGCGGTAGAGGAGCTGTCCTTGTCGATGGTGTCGACGGTCAAGCTGCTGCATCCGGGAAAGGTTGAAGAAGAGCGGCTTGTCCGCTTTGCCCGTCGTTGTCGCGAGCGAGGGGTGCGTCTGTTCCTGATCGACGAGCAGGCTCCGCGGCTGTCGCTCTTGCGCGAGACGGACGCTGCGCATCTGATCCTGCCCGGGCTAGCGGAACGACCGGAGGATATCGAGACGCTGGCTCACTATTTCCTCTCCGCCTGCCACCAGCGTTATGGGACGACCGCCGTCCGACTGCATGCGGAGGCGCTGGCTTTGCTGCAGCAGCATCGCTACCCGCACCATATCGACGATCTGAGACAACTGGTCAAGCAACTGGCGCTCAACGAACGGGATTACGTCATCCAGACCGATACCGTGCGCCAGATTATCTCCGTATCCGATCCGTCGCCCGCCTGGCACGCGCCGCAAGGAACGCTGAAGGAAATCGAAAAGCAAGTGATTCAGGCCGTGCTGCAAGAGGAAAATTACAACCAATCCCGTACAGCCGATCGACTGGGGATTAATCGAGCCACATTATGGCGAAAACTAAAGGAATAAGTCCTTTGGTTTTCGCTTTTTTCTATGGTCAAAAATGTTGCAATATTAAACATTTTTAAAAAACCAACATTTAGATTGATCAAAAGTGTTGCTTTTATAAACAACATCCATTAAGATGGTCCATGTAATCGCTTTTATAACAACCTGTTGAGAGGGAGTCGTGTACAATGAAAATTAAAGCGACGTTAGATCGTATCCCCGGAGGAATGATGGTCGTGCCGTTGCTGCTCGCTGCAACGATCAACACCTTGTTCCCCGATTTGCTGCGAATCGGCGGCTTCACTGAAGCGCTGTTCGTCAATAGCGCAAGCGCGCTGATCGCGCTCTTCTTGCTGATCGCCGGCACACAGATCAATCTGCGCACAGCCCGGGCTTCGGTCGCCAAGGGCGTCACGCTGCTCGTCGTCAAATGGCTGGTCGGCGCGTTGGTCGGCCTGCTCGCCTACTGGCTGGCTGACAACAACGGCCTGTTCCTCGGTCTGGCCCCAATCGCCATCATCGGCGCCATGACCAACTCCAACGGCGGCTTGTACATCGCGCTGGCTGGCCAATACGGCAAGGAAGAGGACAAGGCGGCCTACCCGTTCCTCGCGCTAAGCGACGGTCCGTTCCTGACGATGGTGGCGCTCTCGATCTTCGGGGCGATGGGCTTTGCCGAAGGCATGTTCTCCGCCACTTCCTTTATCGCCGTGCTGCTGCCGCTCGCGGTAGGCATCATCCTGGGCAACCTGGACAAGGACATGGGCGACTTCCTGTACAAGGGCAGCGACAAGCTGGTGCCATTCTTCGCCTTTGCGCTCGGGATGGGCATCAACTTCAACGCCATCATCAAAGGCGGCCTGAGCGGCATCATGCTCGGCGTCATCACTGTCATCCTGACAGGCGGCGGCTTGTACGTCCTGTTCAAAACGCTCGGCTGGAATCCGATCGTCGGCGCAGCAGAGGGCTCGACCGCCGGCAACGCCGTCGGCACGCCAGCCGCGATCGCCGCTGCCAACGTCGCCTTTGCCCCGATCGCTGAGCTCGCCACTGTACAGATCGCGGCCAGCGTCGTCACGACAGCCATACTGCTGCCGATCTTTATCGGCTTCTTGTCCAAGCGGCTGGAAAAGGAGCCCGGAGGGCTCGCCAAGTACAACGAAGCGGCTCAGAAACGGCAAGGCTGAAACTTACAGCGTAGGACTAGAGAGTAGAACGAGAAAAAGAGAGTGGTTGTCCCTATATAGAGAGGATTGGAACGAGGCAAAGCGCTCGGGCGCCAAAGCACGGGCGGATGCAAGTCCGCTCATGGCTTGCTTCGCAAGCAAGCGATCGCGCAGAACGCTTCATGCTCGTGGATAGGAAGGAGAAATCATCATGAAACTTGCCATTATTGCCGATGATCTGACAGGCGCCAACGACAGCGGCGTACAGTTGGCCGCGCATGGCTTGTCTACGGCGGTCCTGTTCGATATGGACGAGGCCGGCGCCAAGCGCTATGAAGCGGTCGTATATGATACCGACAGCCGCGCCGTCTCGCGCGGGCAGGCGTACGAGCGTGTCGAGGCGGCTGCCCGTTTCCTGGTGCAGGCCGGCTTCGCCAACGTGTTCAAAAAGATGGACTCGACGATGCGGGGCAACATCGGAGCCGAGATCGACGCGGTCTACGATGTGCTGCAGCCCGACTTCGTCATGTTCGCGCCCGGCTATCCCAAAAACAACCGTACCGTCTCTGGCAGCACCCTCTATCTGAAGGGCGTGCCCGTCGGCGAAACGGAGATCGCCCGCGATCCCAAGACGCCCGTCACCGTATCGTATCTGCCCGAGCTGCTGGGCCAGCAGACCACGCGGGCCGTCGGCGCTATAACAATCGACGATCTGGCACAAGGCCAGGCGCATGTGCTGGCCAAGCTGGCGGAATATCGCGAGCGCGAGATCGCGATCGTTGTCGTGGACTCGACCGAGGAGCAGCATCTGGAGCAGATACTCACGTATGTCAAGCAAGCGCCATATACCTTCGTCTGGGCCGGATCAGCAGGGCTAGCCAACTATTTGCCCGCTTATTACGACTTGCCCACGCGACCGGGTCAGGTGGATATCGCACCGAACGACGGACCGATCCTGACCGTCATCGGCAGCGTCAACAAAAACTCCCGCGCCCAACTGAAGCAACTGCTGGATAAGGCTGATGCGATCGGCATTCCGCTCGACTCCGTACAGGCCGTCGCCTCGACGGAAGCGCAGGCGGCCGAGGTCGAGCGCGTCTATCTGCGCGCGCTGGGGCTCGCTCAGGAAGGCAAGGACGTCGTCCTCTACTCGACGGGCGAGCCTGAGCACATCGCCGCTGCCCAGCGTATCGGCGAAGCGCGCGGCTGGACGGCGACTGAGGTGAGCAACGAAATCGTCAAGGCGCTCGGCGCCGTTTGCGCCCCCCTGCTGGAGCATGGTTACTTTACAGGCGTCTCGATGAGCGGCGGCGACACGGCCAAGCAGATCTGCGAACGCTGGGGCATCAAGGGCTTCGAGCTGCAGGGCGAGCTGGAAATCGGCGTGCCGATCTCCACCTTCCTGGGCAAAGAGGACCTGTATGTCGTCACCAAGGCGGGCGGCTTCGGCACCGAGGACGTCTTTATCCATGCTATCCAGAGACTGAAAGGAGCGGTTCACGCATGAAACCAACCATTGGCATTACGATGGGCGATGCAGCTGGCATCGGACCCGAGATTATCGTCAAAGCGCTGCAGCATCAGGAGATCTACGACACCTGTCGGCCGCTCGTCATCGGCGACGCCAAGATGCTGACGCGCGTGCTGCCGATCGTCGACTCCAAGCTATCGATCCACCCGGTATCCAGCGTCGCGGAGGCGCGCTTCGCGCACGGGACGATCGATGTGCTCGATCTTGACCTGCTGCCTGCCGATCTGCCGTTCGGCCAGGTGTCCGGCGACGCCGGCAATGCGGCGTACCAATACCTTGCGGAGGCCGTGAAGCTGGCCAAGCAAGGCGACATTCAGTCGATCTGCACCGCTCCGCTCAACAAGGAGGCGTTGCACAAGGGCGGCCATCTGTATCCCGGACATACCGAAATCCTCGCCGCCCTGACGGACACCGAGGACTTCTCAATGATGCTGACCACGCCGAATCTGCGGGTCATCCATCTGACGACACATATGGGCTTAATCGCCGCCATCGAGAGCATCACGCCGGAGCGCACGTATACCGTCGTCAAGCTGGCGCATGACACGCTCAGCAAGGCCGGTATCGCCAAGCCGCGCGTCGCCGTCTGCGGCATCAACCCGCATGCCGGGGAGAACGGACTGTTCGGCAACGGCGAGGAAGAGACCAAGCTGATCCCCGGCATCGAGCGGGCAGCCGCCGAAGGGATTGACGTCACTGGCCCGTATCCGGCCGATACGCTGTTCTTCCGCGCCGGACGCGGCGACTTTGATATCGTCGTCGCCTGCTATCATGATCAGGGACACGCGCCGATCAAGGTGATGGGCATCGAGGAGGGCGTCAACATCACGGTCGGACTGAAGGGCGGCATCATCCGCACCTCCGTCGACCACGGCACCGCCTTTGACATCGCCGGCCGCAACATCGCCGACGAGAAGTCCATGCTCGCCGCCATCCGTTCGGCGATCGAGCTGGCGCCTCGCGCCTGATCGCAAGGGGCGACTGACCGTAGTCATGCTGTCAGTCTGCGCGCCTGAGCGCAGGTTCGATAGACCGCTGTCACGCTGCCGGATCCCGCGCGCCAGTAGTTGTGTACGGATTCAACTGTAAGCTACTAAAGCCCTTCGCCGATTACGGCGGAGGGCTTCAGCGTTTCGCGACTTACTGCATCGCGCTTGGCGGTCGAGCGGCCGCCTCTCACCTGGTCACCATGTCGTCAGGATGACGCCGCCAATATTATCGCCGGAGAGCGTATAGTTGGCCCCCTCCGGCAGTGTCAGCCGCGTATCACCCTCTACCGGATGATACGATACCTCGTAACGTGTGCCATCGAGCTCGATCTCCGCTCGCCCCTGCTCCTGCAGCTGTGCCAGATACTCCTCCAACACTAGCCCCTGCTGCTTCATAATCGCGCTATGCGGCAGACCGACATAGCGATAATGCCACGGCTCGTAAGGCACGCCGGTCACCTCGGTTTTGTCCGGGGGATAGCGCAGGATGAAGCCATAGCGCCAGGCATGCTGCTCCAGCCAACGTCCCTCCTCCGCCGACTCCATCTTCCCTTGCTTCGAGCCGATATCCAGCGCCAGCCCCGACTCATGCTCGCTGTATCCCGGCGGATGTGCGTATTCCGGCCCATTCGTCGCATACAGCTCGGCCTGCTGGGCTTTGTCCCGATATCCGCTCGTAACGAGGAAGTTTGTGACACCATCCTGCTTTGCCGCTCCGATCATCGCAGTGAAGCGCTCCAGCAGCTCCGTTGGCAGCTCGATGTCGCTGTCCAGGATGCCGAAGCCCTCGAGCAGCTCTTTATTGGCATACAGATTGATCGTCTCTATCGCTTGGTCGACCTCATGCACAGGGTGGCCCGGTCCGATCAGCAGCAAGTCGCCACGGTGCACCTGCTCCCGCTCCACAACCAGCTCCGAGAGCTGTGCGGTCTCCGCCTGAGGCGGCTGGAGCTCCGCTTGGCTGGACGGTTCGCCATCCATTGATGTTTCGCGCTGCATCAGTACATACGCCGCGCACCCGACCACCACCGCGACGATCATCAGCAGTTGTATTTTTCGCATTCCTACGCATCTCCCTTTACCTGTTCTTTACTAAGGATAGAAGGAAAATGTAAAGAATAAACGTAGGAAAAACTAAGGTTTTTCTTAAATCTGCCCTTGCTGCGTTGCGCGTTAGTTGCTCTGGTGCGCCAGCCATTCTATCAGCGTCGCCGCTCTCTAGACGTCATCTTCGTTAGCTTGCTTATGGGGGACGTGGAAGGATACGATCGTTCCTTGATTAGGCGCACTGGAGATATGCAAGCCGCTGCCGTACAGCCGCTCGAGCCGCAGATTGATATTGCGCAGCGCAATGCCTTGCCCCTCCCTCGCTTGCAGCAGTCCGGCAACCTTCTCGGCTCCCATGCCGACCCCGTTATCGCGAACAGCGATCTCGACCTGATCTGTGCGACGCACCATCGAGATCGTCACAGTACCGGGTCCTATACGACTCGTCAAGCCATGGCGGATCGCATTCTCCACCAACGGCTGCACCGAATAAGGCGGGATCCGCAGCTCCTCCAGCTCCTCATCGAGCTCCCAGGCGACCTGCAACGCATCGGCGAAACGCGTCTGCTCGATGAACACGTAAGCGCGCACCAGCCTCAGCTCATCGCCCAGCTCCACCAACTCGCCTGCATTTTTAAACTTGAACTTTTCTCGCAGGAAATCGCCAAAATGCATAATAAGGTCCAGCATTCGCTCCGAATCGATCATCTGCAAGGCGGCGATCGAATTGAGCGTGTTCAGAAAAAAGTGCGGCTCAATCTGAGCTTGAAGCCAGGCAGCCTCCATCCGCACGCGCTCGCGCGAGGAGCTGGCCAGTTGGGTCAAAGCCTGCACTCTCGCTCGAAGCTCTCTGGCTTCGACCGGCTTAGTGACATAGTCGTTGGCGCCTGCTAAAAAGCCATGCTCAATGTCCTCCGGACGAGTCCTAGCGGTCAGCACGAGCACCGGCAGTTCGGAGACGGCATACCGCTCACGGACGCGTCGGGTCAGCTCATAACCGGACATGTGCGGCATCATGACATCGGTGATCATCAGATCCCACGCCTGCTCCTGCAGCCGGGCCAAGGCTTCGTCGCCGCTCATTACAGCAGTAATCGCATATTCATCCGGGGGGAGCAGGGAGACGAGCACCTGAAGATTAAGCGGATCGTCATCGACGGCCAGCACACGCGGACGATCTCGGACAAGGCTCTCCGCCGACGTCGCCGCTTCGTCAGACGCGAGACGGGGAAGCTCCATCGCTCTCTCCTTCAGCGTAGCCTCTTCCTCCTCTCTACCGTTGATCATCGGCCAGGAGCCCCCTGAGGATGGCAGTGGGCTGGCGCTGTGTGCCAACGGGAGGGAGAATGAGAAGCACGAGCCTTCGCCTCGCTGCGAGCGAGCAACGATCGAGCCGCCATGCAGCTCGACCAGTTGCTTGCATATGCTCAGGCCCAGACCAAATCCTCCCTCATACTCGTCCTCATCTTGCCCTTGCTCATAAGGCTCGAATACCCGGCCCAGTGTCTCCCCATCCATGCCGATACCGGTATCGGTTACAGAGATGACAGCGTGGTCGGCATCCATCCTCGCTTCCACCACGATCACCCCCTGCGTCGTAAACTTGACTGCATTATGGAGCAGATTAAACAAAATTTGAACGAGCCGGTTCTCATCTGCCGCAACCAGCGGAAAGCTGTCCGGCACCTCATTGCGCAACACAACCGGCTTGCCGTCGGTCATAATACGGATTATGTCCAGGACGCCGTTCGCCAAGGGCTGCAAAGCCACCTCCGACAGCTGCAGCCTCAGACTGCTGTCCCGCAGTCGCGCGACATCGAGCAAATCCTCCAGCATCAGCGACAGACGGCGACCGACCTTGGAGACCGTCTCCATCAGATCGATGCTGTCGGCGCTTAACGTCTGCCGCTCGCGATTCAACACGATCTGCGAGATCGTCATCATCCCGTGCAGCGGATTGCGCAGTTCGTGAGACGTGTTGGCGAGGAACCGATCCTTCTGACGATTGACCTCCTCCAGCTTGGCCGCGAGCGCTCGCTGCTCGGTGTACAGCACATAGTATCGCCGGATCCAGATCGAGGATAAGAGCAGCATCGCAAACATCAGATCGAAAGGATAATAGATGAGCTTGGTGCCGGTTAGGAGTAAAACACTCCACCAGGCCATATGATTGGCAAGAGCAAGATAGGCCAAAAACTGCGTCAGGCTGCTCCTGATCCCCCTCGCTGCACTGCGCAGAATCGACAGGATCAGCAATCCCACGATAGGCACCATACTCATAAAGATGATGAACTGCAGCTTCTGGCTCGCTTGCGGCGGCAGGATCAGGCTGGCGGCGATGCCGATCGCGGCCAGCACACCATACCCCCGCTCCGCGTAGAGCCGCCAAGAGCCCGGCAGCGGCTCGCTGACCATCCGCAGCACCGAGTACCCCAGCACGATTAAACCTACGCAGAGGATCTTGTAGCCTCCCGCATAGGAGATCGGGAACCACTGATGCAGCAGCTTGTCCTCACTGCTATTCAGTATGATAACCGTGTAGCTCAGGAGGGCCAACGCCGAGTAAAGCCATAGCCATCTCCGCTCGATGGCAAAAAACAGGACTAAATAAGCCGCCTGCATCATCAGCGCTGCGGCAATCAAATACTGCATCGCTTGCGAGAGCAGCTTCTCGCGAAGAACATTGAAGTCCGCTCCGAACTTGAGTGATCGCACCAGTCCGCCGCTGCGCGGATCGGAATAGTTGGCCGCATGAATGACGATCTCGATCCGGCCTTGCTCATCCGGCGTAAATGAAGCGAGGTAGGGGAGATTCTCCGGACGATACGCCTGCGCTGTACTGGCCGGCTGGCCAGAGGCGGCGATTCGTCTGCCGTTGACAAAAAACGCCGAGGCGCTGCGGATGCTCGGTACCTGTATGCTGTATACCTGCTCCGGCTCCTCCACCCAGATCGTCAACCGATAGCTGCCGAAGCCATATGGCGTCGGCTCTTCCGGGTCCATCATCGCATTCCAGGGAGCTGGGATATCGACCTGTAAGGGTGCAGCCTCTCCATCGCTCGAACTCTTGGTCGATGAGGGCTCACCCGTAGCCGACATTAAGAATAGACCCGGATAAAACTCCCACTCCCCGTCAAGCGTAACCGTCCCCTCAGCCGTAAGATCCTGCCCGCGCAAATCAAGTACACCTTCGACTGCGAGCGACTGGTCAGAGGGCATGGCCGTTTGAAACCAAGCCAAACGACCGGCTGTCAATAGCGCCATAAATACGACAATTGCCAATAAAACTTGATGTTTTTTCATAATGATGTAAACATTCGACAGGATTCGCTGCATTCCTTCATAAAAGTGGAGTCGAAAATGGTAATAGTATTCCAAAACAAAACGTCCGCGAACGAATGTCGTTCGCGGACGCTTGTCCTACCTATGCGGGGCAGCCGAGGCCGCCTCGATCTCTTCAAAAGCCCAATGATTCGGGCTCACATCGCTCCATGTCTGCACCGATGCGGCTGGCGCAGCTCCGCGATCCAGGAGACGGTTCATCAAGACAACTACTTCTGCCCGAGTCACCGTGTTGTTCGGCCGGAACGAACCGTCTGGGTAGCCGTTCATGAGCCCCGCTGTCCGTACAGCTTCGATCATCTGCTCGGCCCAGTGATCTTGCGTATCGGTGTAGCTCCATCCTGCAGCCGCACTCAAGTCCTTTAATGCAAATGCGATCGCAGCCAGCTCGGCTCTGGTCATCCGTTGATCCGGCTTAAACTGTCCGTCTGGATAGCCCTTCATAAGGCCGCTCTGAATGACCTGCTGAATCTCATCGTATGCCCAGTGCGTCTGTTGCAGGTCGGCATAATCCGCCTTGATGCCTGTACCAACCGCAACAGTCCTGGCCAGAATCGCAGCCATCTCGGCACGGGTGATGCCTTGATCCGGTCTGAAGGTGCCGTCCGCAAAGCCATTGATGTAGGCAGTGAGTGACGTTGCAGGCTCCTCCTCAGCCGGGCTCTCCACGTACAAGATGCTAAAGGTACTGAACCGGGTTACGGTGAACTGGATCGCTTCAGAACCATCAGCTGCCTCCACAATTGTACCCTGCAGCAGCTCCTTCGTACCGTCGCTATGCTCGACGAAGATATGCAAATTGCTCAGCATCTCTTGGCGTTCGGTTGGATCGGTCGGAAGGCTTTCCTTCAATGGAAGGACGATCGACACCTCGCGATTTTGCACATTCGTCTCGATGCTCATCGGACGGCCCAGCATACGCACATCGCGATCCTGCGCAGCTTCGGATACGAGCTCTGCCTTCGTGATCCGCTCGGCCACTTGGCGTTTTTCGGCTTCGCCCTTGATCGGGACGATGCGGAAATACAGGTCGTCGCCAAAGCCAGTCAAGGATGCTGTCGGGATCGAGATCAGCGCATTAACTGTGGCAATCTCCAGTTGAAGGCCCCCGTCTCGCAGCTGTTGGACCGCAGACCTCGGCACGTCTACTCTAACCTCCGACACCCGGTCGCTGGCATCAGGAATGATGATTCGCGCGACGTTTACGCCTGTTTCCTTGGCTTTCTCTGTCATTTGCTTGGCGATGGCGTCGGTAAGCAAGACGCGATCGCTCTGTGTGCCATCCGGTTGGGTAGTGCGAGTGATTGGCGTTTTCGCCAGGTTCGCGCCATTGCCTCCTTCGATATCGACGTTAATCTGCTCCGTGTTTGGTACAGGCGTCGGAATATACACGTTATAATTATTCGGCGGCGCCGCAGCTGCCTTTACAGTCACCGTAAAGGCTTTGGTATCGATCGCTTGGCCTTTGACGATCGTCGCTGTCAGCGTAACCGTCTGATCGCCTTGCGTGTAGCTCGGACGCGTCACCGTGCCGTCAACGGCGACGACGGATGCAGCTTCGCTCGACCAGCTGATGACAGCGGAGCTCGCTCCTACAGTCGGCAGCGTCAGCGCTCGTGTTACGCTGTCTGCGCTATCTCCGCTGGCGTAGCCGATCGCCAATGCCTGCTTGACCGCCGCTACCGCTTCGGCGTCTGTTTCGGGCAGCGCCTTCACTGTAACGGTGAAGGTCTTCGTATCGGTTACTTCGCCTTTGGTCAATGTTGCCGTCAGCGTAACCGTCCGGTCGCCTTGTACATAGCTTGGTCGGGTCACCGTGCCGTCAGGCGCGATAACACCATCTACATCGCTCGTCCAAGCGATCCCCGTCGCGCTCGCTCCGCTCGTCGGCAACGTCAGTGCAAGCGTTACGCTGCTCGCGCTGTCGCCATCGCCATAACCGATCGCTAATCTGCCTTTATCCGCCGCTACCGCTTCGGCATCTGTTTCGGGCAGCGCCTTCACTGTAACAGTGAAGGTCATCGTATCGGTTACTTCGCCTTTGGTCAATGTCGCCGTCAGCGTAACCGTCTGATCGCCTTGTACATAGGTTGGGCGGGTCACCGTACCGTCCGTCGCGATAACGCCAGCCGCGTCGCTCGTCCAAGCGATCCCCGTCGCGCTCGCTCCGCTCGTCGGCAACGTCAGTGCGAGCGTTACGCTGCTCGCGTTGTCGCCATCGGCATAGCCAATCTCTAATCTGCCTTTATCCGCCGCTACCGCTTCAGCGTCTGTTTCAGGCAGCGCCTTGACCGTAAGGTTAAACGTCTCGGTATCCGACTCGCTCCCCTTCGTCAGTGTCGCAGTCAAGGTCACGACCTGATCTCCCTGAACATAGCTTGGGCGGACTACCGTACCGTCGGCTGCTACGAAGTTAGCGTCGCTGGTCGACCAGTTGATCGCCGTACCGCTCGCTCCTGTAGTCGGCAGCGTGACATCTCCGGTTACGCTGCTCTCATTGTCGCCCGTGGCATAACCGATGATCAACGCGTTTTTTGCTGCCGCCACCGCCTCGGCGTCCGTTTGCGCCAGCGCCTTCACCGTGACGGTGAACTCTTTGGAATCCGATGCCGGGCCCTTGGAGATCGTAGCTATCAACGTGACGGTCTCGTCGCCCTGTACATAGGTTGGGCGGGTCACCGCGCCGTCGTTCGCGATCACATTCACATTGTTGCTTGACCAGTGAACACCGGTCGTGCTGACGCCTGTCGTCGGCAGCGTCACATCCGCCGTTACGCTGCTCGCGCTGTCGCCTACGGCATAGCCGATCTCCAGCGCAGCTTTCGCTGCGGCGACCGCTTGCGCGTCTGTTTGCGCCAATGCCTTCACGGTTACCGTAAATACTTTCGTATCCGACTCGGCACCCTTAGTGATGGTCGCCGTCAGTGTGACGTCTTGATCG
>Ga0160452_100561_pt1 | contig 21723 bp, 19 predicted proteins | sample HID1971I_E6MG_FD_108230 | JGI IMG/M metagenome (GOLD analysis project Ga0160452, IMG submission 108230) | Enriched millipede-associated microbial communities from UW Madison campus, WI, USA - HID1971I_E6 MG | ecosystem: Host-associated > Arthropoda: Insects > Digestive system > Unclassified ...
CGGCAATTGCGACGTATGCGATTTTACGCTTTATCTGGACATGGAACGACTTCCAGACGCCGTTTATTTTCCTAAGCGACAAGGCGCGCTTCACGCTGCAGCTCGGCATGAACGCCTTTGCCGATCGCAACGGCGCTTTTTACTCCCTGATCATGGCAGCTTCGGTATCGGCTATCGTGCCGCTCCTGATCGTCTTCATCCTCGGTCAGAAGCATGTCATCGAGGGCATCTCCGTAGGGGGGGTGAAGGGCTAAGAGACGATACGCTAATGATGGATGGCTGCAACCGGTCGCAACAAAAATGAAGTACACTATGTCCAAGGGGTGGTTAACGAATGAAGAAGAAACTAGGTTCGGTGCTCGTCGGAATGTCGCTGCTCGCAGGTCTGATGGCAGGGTGCGGCTCGACCACAGACAACAATCCTGCTCCATCGCCGACTCCCTCTGAAGGGAACGGCAACGGAGCGACGCCAGTCGAGGAGGTTGCGCTGCGGGTAGCGCATTGGCTGCCGTCAAGCGAGATGGCCCCGATCATCGATGCTTATGAGAAAAGTCATGCCGGCGTAAAGATCGACTATGTCGAGCTGTCGGATAGCGGCGACTCGGTCGCAGGCATGCAAAAGCTCGACTTGTTGGTCGCCTCTGGCGAAAAGCTGGATGTCACCTTCATGCCAGGCGCGACCGATTATTCGCAACGGGCGGGTCTAGGCTTGCTGGCGTCGCTTAATGAGATGATCGCAGCCGAAGGCATCGATCTGAACGGCACTTACTTGCTCGATCCGTCCATCGACGGCACCGTGTACGCTCTGCCGGATACGCTGGAAAATTATTTCGTCCTACTTAACAAGGATATGCTGGATGCGGCGGGGCTGGAGGTGCCGACCGACTGGACGTGGGACGAGTATCTGGACTATGCTCAGAAGCTGACGACCGGTACGGGCGCAGCGAAGGTTTATGGCACTTATTTCCATACCTGGCCGATGTACTGGCAGCTCGCGCAGATCAATCAAATGAAAGCTAACAATCTGTACACTGACGGCAAGCTGAATGTCGACTCTCCCGAGATTCGGCTCTCCCTGGAGCTGCGTTCGAAAGGGGAAAAGGCGGGCATAGCGACGCCTTATGCCGATACGATCTCGCAGAAGCTGGCGTACCGGTCGGAGTTTTTCTCGAAGCGCGCCGCAATGATCGTCACAGGTAACTGGATGATCAAGGAAGCGGGCGGCTCCGAGCAGTTCCCGGCAAGCTTCACGACGGCGTTCGCGCCGATGCCTTCCAATGGCGAAGGACAGCCGTCCGGGGTTAGCATTGCTAACGGCAACTTTGCGGCAATCCTCGACAAATCGGCGAACAAGCAGGCCGCGTACGACTTTATCCGCTGGCATTCGACCGAGGGCGGCGAGCTCAAAAACGTATACACCGCCTGGAAAGAGCAGGATGCGGATCAGTATATTAGCGGCGTCAAGTCGCATGCGCTCAGCCCGGACCTGATCGACGAAGCCTCGCTCACCTATGTGATGAAGCACTTCCAGGCAGCGCCGCTGAATGTGCCGCCAGCCTATCAGTCGCAGCTGGAGCAAGCCTATACGGCGCAGACGGAGCTGTTTATCCTCGGCCAGCAGGACCTCGAGACGACGATCGCCAAGACGGCGACGGAAGTACAGGCTATTGTCGACGCCAACCAATAAAAGGGACTCACAACGCGGGATGAAATCGGTATAATAAGACTATCAGGATTATAAGACGATCAAGGCAAGCACAGAAGGAGGATCGATGGATGTCGACACGTTGGCGGCTCGGGTTTCGCAATAAGCTGCTGCTCGCTTCTGTGCTATGCCTGTTTGTCCCGGCGGCCGTCACGCTGTATATATCCAACACGAACACCGAGCAGGTCGTGCAAAGGCAAGTGATCGACAACGAGCGCCGCTTGCTCGAGCGCGAAGGCAACTACGTATCCAACCTGATCAGTACGATGGTGCTGGTGGCGAATTACATCCAGTTCGATCCGGGCATCAACCGCGCGCTCAATCAGAATTGGCAGCGCACGCGGCTCGGTCAGACGGATGAATTTACCAACCTGCTGGACTTCAAGGAAATTACGGACAAGCTGCAAAGCGTCACGACGATGATGCCCAAAACGTTCGTCACAATCGTGATGGAGAGCGGGCAGTCCTTCACCAATTATCCGTATAACGGGTTCCGGGCAGGCGAGCTGTATCAGCAGCCTTGGATGCAGGAGGTACTGGCGCGCCCGGCGTTCGAGCTGTACTGGGCCGGCACGCTAGACAATTATATCCCCTCGCTCGTCTCTGCGAGCCCGCAAGTGCTGACGATTGCCCGCAATTTGCGCACCTCCGTGCATGCATCCTATGCGATCATCCTCGTCAGTATGGACGAGCAGCAGATTAGCGAGAATTTCGGTCCCGGCGATAACGGGCAGATGACGCTGCTGCTCGCGCCCGACGGCACCGTAGTGGCTGCTCGTGACAAGGCACAGATCGGACAAGCCTTTGCCTTTGCTGATCGGCTGGGGACATCCGGCGAGTCGGTGTTCGTCGAGCATCAGGACATGACGTATCTGCTGACTGCGCAAGAGATTCCTTATGGCGGTTACCGGCTCGTCAGTCTGTCTCAATACGATCAGGCGGTCGGGCAGGTGAGCAGCACCCATCGCTGGAGCGTTGCGATCCAGATGTTGACGGCGTTGTTTTTCTTGCTCGTCATGATCGTCCTGGTGCGACAAGTGACCAAGCCGATCGTCCACCTTGGCGGCGTCGCCGCCAAGGTCGAGCGGGAGGAGCTGAGCATCCGCTCCGGCATCCGCGGCTCGGATGAGATCGGCAAACTGGGACGCTCGTTTGACCATATGCTCGATCGACTCGAGCAGACGATCGGCCAGATCAAGGCGGAGCAGGAGCAGAAGCGGCTGGCGGAGCTGGCGATGCTGCAATCGCAGATCAATCCGCACTTCCTGTTCAATATCCTGAATTCGATCCGCCTCCGCTTGCTCATGAAGGGAGACGCCGAGCATGCGGAGCTGCTCCAGACGCTGTCCGGCTTGCTCCGCATGACGATCCAGCAGCGACAGGAGTTCACGACGCTGCAGGATGAGCTGCATGTCATCCGCAGCTATGTGGAGCTGCTCAATTTCCGACAGGGCGATCAAGTGCTGCTGCTCATCCACTGTCCCGCCGAGCATCTGGATGCCATGCTGCCGCGCTTCCTGCTGCAGCCAATCATCGAGAACGCTTATATCCACGGCTTGCGGCAGGAGGGCGGGACGATCGCGATCCGTGTCGAGCGGATGGGCGGCCGACTGCTCATCGAGATCGAGGATGACGGCGCAGGCATGACGGAGGAGGAGCTCGCGCGCTTGCGCGCCCGACTGAGCCGGGATGCTACCTGGACACCCACGCCGCTGCGACGCGGCAGTCTGGCCTCGATTGGGTTGTCCAATGTATGCGAGCGATTGTATTTGACCTTCGGGTCCGATTATGATTTGTCTGTGGAGAGCGTTCCCGATGAAGGGACGCTTTTCCGTCTTGATCTTCCGGATCATCAGTCCGCAGCCATCGAGGAGAGGGAGAGGTGACATTCGATGTATCGTGTCATGCTGGTCGACGACGATCTGCCTGTGCTGGAATTTCTGAGCAGTGCCATCCCGTGGGCGGAGTTCGGCATGGAGGTGCGACATTGCTGCAAGAACGGCGCGATCGCCCTGGAGCGGGCCATCGAAGAGATGCCTGATCTGGTCATCACCGACATCGGTATGCCGGTGATGGACGGGCTGGAGCTGCTGCGAGAGTTGAGGAGCCGCGATGCGCGCATCCGTGCGGTGGTGCTGTCCTGCATGAATGAATTCAGCTACGCGCAGCAGGCGATCAAGCTCCAGGTCGTCGATTATCTGCTGAAGGAGACGATGACCGTCCCGACGATCGTCGAGCTGCTCGGACGCGTCGCCGCCGATCTGGCTCAGGAGCGCCAAGAGGCTGTACGGAGCGAGACCTGGGCAAGTCTGCACGGGCTCGGCGCCTCGCTCCGCAAGCGCAGCTTTCTGGAGAACGCAGCTCGCGATGGACGTGAGGGCAATGACTGGGAGCAGGAGGCCGCTGCGCTCGGCTTGCCGGAGCATGGCGAGATGGCTGTCGCGCTCTGCCGGCTGGATCGCCAGCAGCCGACGGACCGCCAGGGACTGGATCGGCTCGAGGCCGCAGCGGGCGAGGCCGACTTGCTCTGTCTGCCTCGTGACGAGCAGAGCTGTGTGCTGATCGCTTGTGGAGATGCTACTGGCGTACTGACGGCGGCTCGGCTGCATCCACTGCGGGAGCGACTGGAGCAGGCCGTCGGCGAGCCGGTATCGTTGCTCGCGATCGACGGGATTGATGGCATCAGGCCGTTGCGCCCCGCGCTAGCCAAGCTGCTGGCGAGCGGCCCGGATTACGCCTTTTACCTCCCGGAACGCTCGGCGACAGATCTGAGCGCGTTGCCTCCGTTTGCGAGCGAGGATGTGGTGCTGCTGTGCACCGAGCTGGCGCGCCAGATGCGCGAGGCCTTCCTCCAGGAGGATGAGGAGCGGATCACGCTGCTGTTGCAGGAGTGGATGACGCTGGCCCGCGACCAGCGCATCCTGCCCGGCACCGTCAGAGAGTGGACCTTCAAAATGCTCTACGACAACCAGGCGTCGCTGCTGGCTCGCGCGCCGTTTCCGTCGCGATTTTCGCTGGAGATGTTATACTCCTCGTTGTCCGCGATCGGCCGGGTCGAGGAGCTGGCGGATTGGACACGACTGCGCTTCCTCGAGCGGCTGGAGGCGGTGCGCGGGCTCGCCGGCGGATCGGGGCGTCAGGAGATCCTTCAGGCCAAGCGGTATGTCGACCGCCATGTGCATAGCCGGATTACGCTGGAGGAGGCAGCCGGGCATATCTCGCTTAATCCCAGCTATTTTAGCCGTCTGTTCAAGAAGGAAACCGGTATGAGCTTTATCCACTATGTGACCCTCGTCAAGATGGAGCGGGCCAAGGAGATGCTCAGCCAATCATCAGATAGCGTCGAGCGGGTATCGGAGCAGCTCGGCTATGAGAACAAGAGCTACTTTGCCAAAGTGTTCAAAATGCACACCGGAAAAGCGCCCGGCGAATATCGCCGGGCGTAATCTGTCGTGAGCTCTACTAAGTCTGTCTCGAGCGTAACGGTCCAACCTCAATGCCATCCATCTCAAAGGGGGAGAAGGGCGAGGTGTAAGTCTCCTCAAGCGCAACCTCCTGAACGGGCTCCGGACCTGCGATGGCGCGTACCCAGGCAGCGTACCAGCGGCCGAGTCCTCTGAGCATGAGCGGCAGCAGCAGCGTCAGGATGACGCCGACGCCTCCCGCAATCCAGGAGCGATGGGCAGAGGTCAACTCCCAGTCTCCCAGCTGATTCAACCCCCAACTGTCAGGGAACAGATTGAACTCGAACCATCGCATGCTCACCTCGTAGGCAAGCGGAGAGAGCAGCACGGAGAAGGCCACTACCGGAAGGACGATGGCAAAAGTGAACGCCAGAATGCCGATCGGCAGTTGCAGGAAGCCGAATCCAATCGCCCGGTACGATCGACGATCCTTCAGCACGGACAGCACCCACGTCTTCCAGCCTTGCTGCGACGGGGCAGCCGTCTCCTCCGGGAGTGCAGGATATTCCTTGCCCTGCAGCCAGCCCTCCGCCAGCCTCGCTTCATCCATCATCATCTTCCGAGCCAGCGACAGCATGCCTGCGAGCAGCGGCACGCCGATCAGCACGATGGCCAAGGGCAGCCCCGCCGCCAATCCCGCCACGACTATGACCAAGGCTCCGATTCCCTTAGGGAGAGCCAGGACAAGCATTTTCCACGCCAATAAAGCACTTGGTTTCCTCATCGTTATCCCACACTTTGCTATATATTGTTGTTTTCATTGTACCCCGCGACACCTGAGCGGATCATCCTCCCGACGGATGAATCGGAGCCAGACCCGAGTCCAGGTTTGGACTGGACCCCCATCTATTTAATTGACTCGATCCTCTCATCCAAGTGCAGAAGTCCCTTCACTTCTTGGTATGCAATCGGACAGTTGTTCATCAACAAACGATAGGAGTATAATAGACACATTTAGCGAAAATGATGGTGACAAGAGCGGTCGGAAGAACGATCCCGTGACCATAGGCTTCGGTTTGAAGGTAGCCTGAACAATCGCACAGCTTGGGTTTACTGGCCCTGATTATTGCAGTTGAGCCAGCCTAGGCCCGCCTTAAATCGCAACATGAATTTGAAGGAGAATAACGATGACATTCATAACACCCTACAACAAAGAAATGCACGAAGCCTTGGTGGACATCTGGGAGAGAGCGGTACGCCAGACGCACCACTTCCTGACGGAGGCAGATATTACTTTCTTCCGAACGATGGTACGCGACGAAGCCTTGACCTCCTGTCCGGTCTGGGTCGCAACGGACGAGGCTGGCAAGCCCGTCGGCTTCATCGGCAAGAGCGACAACCGTAACATCGAGATGCTGTTCGTCGACCCCGACCAGCACGGCAAGGGGATCGGCAGGCAATTAATGGCATATGCGATGGCTGATGCCGATTACCCTGTCGCTGTCGATGTCAATGAGCAGAATAGCGGAGCCGTCAGCTTCTACCAACGACTCGGCTTTCAGACCATCGGTCGATCCGAGCGAGACGGCACGGGCAAGCCATTTCCATTGCTACACATGGAGAAGAGGCAAAGGGAATAGACAGCCAAAATCATCTCCGATCGCGGCCATCATGTACTGATCGACGGAATATTGGTGGAGCGTCCGGAGCTGCAGCCGCATCACGAGCGGGTACGCCAGCTGTTCAACGGTTATCCGCTGCAGTTCGTCGAGGTATACTGCCCGCTCGAGATCTGCCGCGCCCGCAACATCGCCCGCGGCGACCGGGGCGAGACACAGTCGGAGGAGCAGAGTCGCATGATGGCCCCCGATATACAGTATACCTATCGTGTAGATACGAGTTTGCATACCTCGGAGCAATGCGCAGCGTTGATTATCGAGGCGCTTTTCCAGAGGCAAGGCGCCAAGCTGTAACCATCTCCAACATAGCAATCGATGATAAATCAGCGTCCGTCCGATCTGTTAGGATAAATGTAAAGGAGCTGATGATTCATGACCATTCAACTAACCCCCTACGTGACACTGGAAGCCAAAACGAAGGAAGCGATCGCCTTTTACGAGCAGACTCTGGGAGCGGAGCTGCTGTACATCGTTGCCTACGGCGACATGCCGGACATTCCTGACTCGTCCTCCGATGATCTGAAGAGTCTGGTCGCCCATGCCAGGCTGCGAGTAGGTGGCTCCGAGCTGATGTTGTCCGACGCGCCGGCTGGAGCCGGGATTCATCAGGGGAAGCAGGTCACCATTTGCATCACCACAGAGGATGCGGAGGAAGGCAGGCGCATTTTCGAAGCCTTGGCGCAAGAGGGGAAAGTTAACATGCCTTTTGAGCAAACCTCGTTTAGCCCCGGCTTTGGCGATGTGACGGACCGTTTCGGCGTTACGTTTCAAGTCAGCACGGAGGTTAAGGCTTCCGTCTGAAGCTTCTTCCAGCAGGAAGAGTCCCGTAGCGCCATATGTGGCTATCGGGACTTTTTGTTGTTGGTTGGGTGGCTAGGTGACGAGACAGCTTGAAGTTGAAGTTGACATTTGCATTTGACCATACTACCATATGTAGTATGGTGGTGAGTCAAGCTTGCAAATCAAAAAAATGAATATCGGCGGTGAGGGGCTGAACCGGTTTTTTGGCCCCCTGGAGTCCCGGATTATGGATATTCTGTGGACTTCTGAAGGCATGAGCATTAAGGAAGTGCAATCGATCCTGAAACAGGAAAGCGGGATTTCAATTAATACCGTGATGACAATTATGAATCGTCTGCTAGACAAAGGACATTTGACCAAGGTCATTACGGGCAGCGGGCGGATGCGAGCGGCCAAGTTCAGCCCGATTCTATCCAAGGAACAGTTTTTGTCTGAACAAACGAAAACAGTGTCGCAGGGACTTATCCAGGAATACGGGAGCCTGGTCGTAAACCACATGATCGATGCGCTTGACGAGGTTGATCCTGAAGTGATCCAGAGACTCGAACGCAAGCTAAACGATCTGAAGAGCAGGAAAAAGCAATGAGTACGAAAGCAAGGTTGAGAGCTTCTTATGCTCTAATGATCGTTATCATTACAACTGTCCTTGTACAAGTGGGATGCAGTATTTCCCACCAACTCCGTGATGGAGCGTTTCAAGGCTCCGTTTTTAGCTATGCCCTCCTCGTATTATTCGCTTACATGCTTGGCAGATTGGTATGGGGGATTGCCCGGCAGCTCTATTTATCGCGACGATGGATACAGCATTTTCGGATCCAGACACATCATGAACGCACGAAGCGTCTGCAACACATGTACCGTCACTGGGGAACGGAGATGATCGTCGTACAGGACGACTCCTTTGTTGCGCTTACGATCGGGCTGATTCGACCAAGGATCGTCATCTCCACCATGGTATTGAATACGTTTAGCCGAATGGAAGTCAAGGCGATTTTATTGCATGAACGGTATCATTGCCTTCATTACGACGGAGCAAAGTTGTTTCTCTCAAGCTTGGCCAGGGATGCTTTCGGTTATTTGCCGATCGTTAAACCGATTGTTCGCTTTTATGAGACATGGAAGGAATTGTTTGCCGATCGATATGCCATTCAGCAGATGAAGACGGAGTTGCATTTGGGAAATGTCTTGTTGAAATTGGCAAAAAGCCAAAATCTCCAGCCTTGCAGGACGGCCGTTTATTTTGCGCATCCAACCTTGCACTATCGCGTGATGCAGGTTCTAGAGCCGGAAATTGCGGTACAGGTCCCGCTTGCGTTGTGGAAGCCACTGCTCAGAACCTGTTCCATTTTGTTGCTGTTAATTATAGGCGGGGATTCATAACCCCCTTTTTTTGAACGATCATACGACATATTGTAGTATGATTGCGAAGAAGAGCAGACCGTGGAGACCTGACTGAAGAAACTATTATAGGAAGTGAACTTATGCATAATGAATTATTGACCATCGGACCGATCACGCTTTACAGCTATGGGTTGATGATTGCGCTTGGCATTCTTGTCGCTTATAAAGTAGTCGTGAGTCGTGCGGAGAAGAAGCAAATTGAGCATGTGCACATCTACTCTCTCACTATGTGGAGTCTGTTGGGAGGATTTGCGGGAGCCAAGCTTTTGTATTGGATTACTCAAATGAACAACATCATCCAAAACCCGAGGCTGCTTTTAAATGTTTCCGAAGGGTTCGTGGTCTATGGGGGCATAATAGGCGGAGTTGTGGCGGGTTATCTGTACTGCCGGAAGAACAAACTTGATTTTCTCCAACACCTGGACTTGTTCGCTCCCAGTATAGCATTGGCCCAGGGCTTCGGCAGAATCGGCTGTCTGCTTGCGGGCTGCTGCTATGGGGAAGAAACAAACAGTTGGCTGGGCATTACTTTTCACCATTCGGAGTTCGCCCCCAACGATGTCAAGCTCTTCCCAACGCAATTTATGGAAAGTTTGCTTGGTTTCTCACTATTCTTTGTGCTGATTTACGTAGCCCGAAAATTCCGGCTGCCTCGTGGAGGGATTGCAGGTTTGTATCTGGTGATCTATAGCTTAGGTCGATTTGGGATCGAATTTTTTAGAGGCGATCTCATTCGCGGGCAGTTGGGTGGTTTTGCGACCTCGCAATGGATCGCTATCGGAGTGGTTTTGATCACCGGTCTTGCATTTGTTTTGCAGGCAAGAAAAAAGATTTAAGATCGAAATTAGCGGTCCCCGGGTTTGGCATCTAGCTCTGTAAGCATAGTTTCATCCCACCAACATTGACAGCAGTGCTGTCAATGTTTTCTTTTTATTAAAGCAGGCGGAGGCAGAGAATCATTTGCGTATTGACTCTCATTTGTATATAGTGTTAATATAGTATATATACATTAGATCGATCTTGTGGGTCAACAAATACTGAACGATGACGAGGTAATGGCATGCAAATCATAATTTCCAACCATTCCAAAGAACCGATCTACGAGCAGATTATCCAGCAGGTCAAAGCAATGATCTTGACAGGCGAGCTGATGGAGGGAGCGCCGATCCCTTCGATGCGCAATCTGGCCAAGGACCTGCAGATCAGCGTCATTACGACGAAGCGGGCGTACGAAGAGCTGGAGAAGGAAGGGTTTATCTATTCCATCGTAGGCAAGGGCTCGTATGTCGCGGAGCAGAATCTGGAGATGATCAAGGAGAAAAAACAAAAGGTGATCGAGGAGCAACTGGCCACGGTCATCGCGAACAGCAAGGAAATCGGACTGTCTCTGTCTGACCTGCAGCAATTGATCAAAATACTGTATGAGGAGTAATCGCAATGGATTATATCGTGGAAATGAACAACGTATCGAAGGCTTTTAAGGGGTTCTCGGTATCCAATATGAACTTGAGAATTCCGCAAGGGTATGTGACCGGCTTTATCGGCGCCAACGGGGCGGGCAAGTCTACAACGATCAAGATGATGATGAATTTGCTCAAGCCTGACTCGGGGAGCGTTCGCTTGTTCGGCCAGTCCTATGATCAGCACGAGAAGGCGATCAAGCAACGCATCGGCTTTGTCTATGACGGCAATGTATTCTTCGAAGGGCTGAATGTAAAAGATATTAAACGAATCGTCTCCCCGGCTTACAAGCAATGGGATGATACGCAATTCAAACGTTATATCGAGCAATTCGAGCTGCCGTGGGACAAACCGGTCAAAACCTTCTCCAAAGGCATGAAGATGAAGGCTTCGCTCGCCATTGCTTTGTCCCATCATGCCGAGCTGATCATCATGGATGAGCCGACAGCGGGCCTCGACCCGGTATTCCGGCGCGAGCTGCTCGATCTGCTGCACGATATTATGGCCGACGGCAAGCGGACGTTGTTTTTCTCGACGCATATTACGACGGACCTGGATCGAATCGCCGACTACATCGCCTTTATCCGCAAAGGCCAGCTCATCTTTAATCAGACGATCCACGAGGTCACTGACAGCTATGCGCTCGTCAAGGGTCGCAATGATCTGCTGGATCGCGACACAGAGCAGCTATTCCTGCATATCCGTCGCACCTCGACCGGATTTGAAGCGTTGACGAGTCAGCGCTCGGCGGTGCAAGAGCTGTTCGGCGATCAAGCGGTCATCGACACCGCCTCGCTGGAGGACATCATGTATCATCTGAAGGAGGAGGCGCAGCATGCTTAACCTGATCCGACGGGATTTGATCCTGCAGAAAAAGCAGCTTTATATCTTCATCCCTTACATTTTATTTTTTGTTTACGTAGGCAGTCCAGCGTTTCTGACTTGCCTGATCGCATCGATATTCATTCCATTTAATGCCTTTACTTATGACGAAAAGGCCGAAACCAACATTTTGTTAAATTCTTTGCCCTATACGAGAGGCGAAATCATCGCTGCGAAATATATAGGGGCGATTGTTTACATGCTATTATCCATTGCCCTTACCTGTGTTATGATGCTAGTGTTCGGAAAGAGCTTTGTATGGACAGATTTGGCGATTGCCAGCGGCCTGTTTATGCTGATGGCGGCCTTTACGTTCCCGCTGTTTCAGATTCTCAAGCCAGGTTACATTGGACTGACCATTGTGATTGGATTCGTATCGACCGTATTGTTGTCCAGACTCGTGCTCGAATCCTACTCGGAAAATGTCAATGCTGTCCTGTCGTTTTTCGATCGATATCCGTTTTCCACTTTGTTTACCGTATCGACTATCATCGTCTTATGCTTGTATGCCTTGTCCTGGATTCTGTCGACCACGATTTACAGGCGGAAGGCTTTTTAGAGCCTCGTGTTAACGGTAAAAAGAACGCTCGTGCAGAATTGATCTGCACGAGCGTTTGAATCGCTTTAATCCACCATCAACTCGTATTTTCCAGTATGCGTCAGCGCTACCTTGACGTTGACTGCGCCCAGCGACTGTGGGGTGAGCTGCAGCCCTCCCTGTTGCTCCCGCTCACGCCAGAGCTTATTATGCTGCCGGTACAGCTCATGCTCCAGATTGCACATGTCAATGTTCTTCTCTAATCCCTCCGCATAGCTGCGCCGAATATCGCTGGCAACCGCCTCTGCCGCAGCTGCCTCTATCTCTTCTACAGTCATCGGTTCAATCAATTCAAGAAGATTGGCTTCCAACTGGACAGCAATGTCGAAGACAGGCTCTCCGCTCGGCCCCACCTTTGCCGTAATGCTTGGCTTCGGCCTTCCGCCTACCAGCATCGCCCTAACACGATTCCCTTTCTTTAAGGTAATGGCGGAACGTATCGTCGACTCCTCCAGCCAGCGCAAGCCGGCAGTCTGAGCCCGGGAGAAGCCGGCGCTTTGCTTATGCGGGCCAATAGCAGTTATGCCGTCGATCTCCAGCATTGGCTTGGGCTTGCCGTCCTCCAGCCATTGCCGCTGGTTGGCTGAGAGCCGCGGAATCATCACGGTGGCGCCCGCATCCTTGTAAAGCCTGATGAAGTATTGGAAATCGATGGGTTTAATATAGGAAGCCTGCATGTAATTACTGATCGGATAATGCATGACAGAGTCAATGGGCGACTGGTTAAAAAACGGCTTGAGCTTCAGCAACTCCGGGAACTTCTCCTTTGTACTGTAAAGCCACAGTCCATAGCGTAGCTCCCGATAGCGATTGAGCACCTCGATTATCGAATCTATTCCTTTGCGCACCAAGGTTTCGCTGAACACGATCCCTGTGACATGTCCCCAAAAAATCCGCTTTTCCGAAGTGTTGTACAATTCATGGAACGCCCCGTTCAGCGTTGGCCCTTGGCCGACGCCAATCCAGACGGCCGTTGGTGGCATTGGCGAACCGTTCGAGGTTGACAACGAAGAGAAATCAACCATCTGGGCGTAGACAACATACTGCCCGTCCTCGTAATCAATGCCAATGGCGGAGATAAAGTTCATGTCCTTGATGTTGCGAAAATCCCAGCATCCCCCGAGCAGCCAGGGCAGCACACAGACAGCAAGCAGCATGACAGCTTTACGTCTCATTCGCTCCGCTCTCCTTGCCTCGTGTTGTCGATCGGCTTCAGCAGCCGCGAGCGCTGCTGCATCTTCTTCCATGGCAGCCGCAGCATGGCGGTCAGCAGTCCCTTAAATGACAGCGGCGAGATCGGAGCCAGGTATGGCATCCCGAAGGAACGCAAATTCGCCAAATAGAGGAGAATCAGAAACAGCGATCCCAAAAATCCATACATGCCCATCAAGGAAGCACCAGCCAGTACAAAAATTCTTAGCAAGGCGACTGAGCCGCTTAAAGACTGATTAACCAAAATAAAGGTGGATAGCGTCGAAATCGCAGCAATAACAACGAGCGCAGGCGAAGTCAGCCCCGCCCGAATGGCCGCTTCTCCGATGATTAGCCCTCCGACAACTGCCAGGGTTTGCCCGATCGCCTTGGGCAAGCGCGCACCTGCTTCGCGCAATATCTCGAACAGAGCCAGAATCATGAAGGCTTCTGTTGGCACTGACATCGGCACCCCTTGCCTGGACACGATGACGGTCGACAGCAGGCTCAACGGGAATTGCTCCTGATGATAATTAAGCAGCGCCACCCAGAAGCCAATGAGGAAGATCGACACGAGCAGCCCGAACAGGCGGGCAATCCGCTCGAAGGCAACAAATATATACGGTGCGTGGGCATCCTCCGATGACTTTAGCAGCAGAGAAAAGTTGGCTGGTGCAATGATCGCATTCGCCGAGCCATCCACAAGCAAGGCAATCCGCCCGCGGACGAGGCAATCCACAACGAAGTCGGGACGTCCGCTGTAATCGAGCAACGGAAACATCGAATAGGGCCTGTCCGAAATCAGCTCCTCCAATTGAGCGCCGCTGATCAAGGCATCTATCTCGATGTCGCGGATGCGTTCCCGTGCTTCATTGACCAGCTCCGGATTAGCAATATCCTTGATGTACAGCAGCTTGACCCTAGTATGACTACGCTGGCCCAGCTCGAACTGCTCCATGCATAGCGAGGTGGAGCGCATTCGCCTGCGGACGAGCGCGGCATTCACGCTGATATCTTCGACGAAGCCGTCACGCGGCCCTCTGATCGAAGCCTCTGTATTCGTCTCATCAGGCGACCGCTTCGGGAGGCAGGCAAGGTCCATTCGGTACAGCAATTGCCGCTGTTCCGCAAACAGGATCGCTTGTCCAGAGAATACAAGGTCGGCGATCTGCGCCTCCTTTTCCTCCCCCTGCTCCGTTATTTCAACTGGCTGCATAAGGGGCAACAGTGGCAGCGCGGTACCCGTCGCATCTTCATCGTGGATTGTGAGCAGACGGTTCAAGGCGGCGTTGTCAACCATGCCCGGGCTGAACAACAGCAGCGCCTCGAATGAATCTTCACCATCCTGCAATGTGCAGGCCTGTATCTCTACATCAGCATTCAATTGGAACCAGCGGAACAGCCGATCATTGGTGAGCTCGTCTTCGCTAGGTTTGCTTGGCATATTTCTTACCTCCCCGCCTCGCCCAGATCAGTAGGGCAATGCAACAGATTGTAGCTACAACGACAATCAGCGAGCCCGGAAATAGATAACGGGTCGCAAAGTTAAAGTATTGGACATCCGAATAGGGCTTCCACAAGACGGCTCCCCCTACCACAAGGCAGCAGCTGAGCTGCGTAATCGTCAGTCGCTTCCCGGAGTGGGCCCCCAGCAACTCTCCCAGCAAGCACAGTGTTAAGGCTAGCCGAATGAAGGAGCTCGCCAGCCATTGGTAGACAGCCAGAAAATCCAGATGTTCAATGAATTTATCGATACGGACGAGCCGCCATTCTTCAAAAAAAACGTAGAGCTGCTTGGCAGCCTCATCAGGGCCAAATAATGCGATGGCCTGGATCGTGATGCCGGACAGGCTCACTGCAAGGATAAGGACAATGCCCACCATATGTCTGGCCCGCAGCGGTCCCTTCATATGATGGGCCAGCAGCAGGAGAATAGTGGCGTCAACAAACCCGGAGGCCCCCATCAGGGCGCCGCGCCACACTGGAAACATACCAAACTCCAACATGGGCGCCAAATAACTGAAGTCGCTATTGGACATATTTGTAATTAACAGCCCTAAGCTCAGCAGCAGCGAGAGCGGCAACAGTATCCCTGCCGTAATAGCGATTGCTTGAACGCCGCAATACGCCGCGGCAAAGGCAAATATTAAATACATAGCGACGATTGCCCACGCCGGCGTCATCGGCATATAGACAGCTTTGGCCCAGCCAACGGATGTCTTCAACACATGGATGGCCAGGAGGCTCAGATAGAGACCCAGAGGCACACAGATAGCCGCTGCCACTGCACGCCCGTATCGATCAGCCAGCCACTGCTTCAGGCTCGCTTGCCTCAACCGTCTCATGATAAAGCCGATCAGCACCAGCCATACCGCAAAAAAGGCCGATGCGACCAACGCACTTATCCACACATCTCGCTTGGCTGAATTCACCATCGCATTAAGCACCATAATTTGCCCTGCCAAACCAGAGAACATAATATATAGCATGGCTGTCTGCAACGCGCCAATTCGTCTGGCTACCTTCATATTGCACTTCCATTCTTGATCTTCATATTTATAATATAATTTACAAGTATGACCAATACTATGCATGGAAGTGGCGTTGGAGATAGGTAGGGGACACTACCGCATCGGCAATTATCGTTCCGTGCCTGTATGCCTTGTCCTGGATTCTGTCGACCACGATTTACAGGCGGAAGGCTTTTTAGTTCGTGGAATAAAAAAGAACGCTCGTGCAAAGACATGCACGAGCGTTTTGACGTATTAGTAGCTTATTGTGGACTCAGATAAACTTCAACCGCTGAAAGCGTTGGATACCATCTGGATTGTGCGATGTTCAGACGAAGCTGTCTCGCCCGGACCGGCGGAAAGCTGCAGATCCGTTTGTAGCCGACGATCGTACAGTCGTACAGAGGCCGCCAGGTCTCGCCGTCGAGGTATTCGATGTGGAGCTTCTCGATGCGTTGGCCGGAGCGGACATGCTCTTGCAGCAGGATGGTATCGAGGGTGCGCGTCTCGAGCAGATCGAGCTCGATGGCAGCAGACTCGGTCCCGTCCTTAGGCCGCCAAAACGTTGTTTTGTCCCCATCGAGGATGTGCGAGGCATCGTGCATCGCATCGAGCGATTCCGTGGATTTGACGTGTGCCCCCGTTGCGAGGTTGTCACAGAACGTGGCACGGAGCCAATCGCCCAGCTCCTGCATGCGCTTCGCATCGTTCTCGTGGATGCGTCCACGCTTGTCCGGCGGCAGGTTCAGCAGGAAGGTGGCATTGCCCCCGACCGACTTGTAGTAGATATCGAGCAGCTTCTCGAGGCTTCTCACCTGATCGTCCTCAGCCGCGTGATAGAACCAGCCTGGACGAATCGAGGTGTTGACTTCGGCGGGGTACCATACGACCGGCTTGCCAGCTACAGCATCCCTGCTGCCAAGATTCTCGTCGCGGGAGTTGGCGCGCTTGGCGAATTCGCCGTCATCCACATGCTGCGAGGCTTCCTGGATTTTCTCGCAATCCCGCAGCTCCTCTGGTACGACGCTCCACTCGGAATCCCGTGTATGCCCCGCTTCATTGCCGCACCAGCGCACATCCGGCCCGCATACCGAGATGACGGCGCCCGGCTGGAGCTCGCGGATCACTTCATAATATCCATCCCAATCGTACTCCTGCTTCATGCCGTTCGGCCCTTCGCCGCAGGCGCCGTCGAACCAGACGCAGAAAATATCGCCATAGCCAGTTAGCAGCTCGCGCAGCTGGAGCTTGAAGTATGTGTTGTACTCGTCCGAGCCGTAACGATGGTCGTGACGATCCCATGGCGACAGATAGACGCCGAAGGCCAGACCGCCCTCGCGGCAGGCATCCGCTACTTCCTTGACCATATCTCCGTTGCCATCGCGCCATGGACTGTTCTTGACCGTATGGTCGGTGTAGGCGCTTGGCCAGAGGCAGAAGCCATCGTGGTGCTTGCAGGTGAGGATCAACCCCTTCATCCCCGCCGATTTGCATACCTCTACCCATTGCCTGGCATCGAAGTCGGTCGGATCGAAGATGGCGGGCTCTTCGTCGCCGAGCCCCCATTCCTTGTCGGTGAATGTATTGACGCCAAAGTGAATAAAAGAATAAAACTCCAGCTCCTGCCACGACAATTGACGTTCGGAAGGGGAGACAAGGGCAAGGCTTTGAATGGATTGACTCATTGGACAACGACTCCTTTATCTACTAATGACGATGAACGAAAGTCTATAATTTCTGTGTCGTAAGCCGCCAGCTGCAGTTCAGCGTCAAACGACTTGCCGGATAAGATGCCCGAGCCCCCTTGCTGCAGCTTTACGCTTTGCGGAATACCCGTGGTGTTGACGAAGATGGCCATGTTGCCATCCAGATGGCGGGCGGCGACGCCCTCAGGCGTAATCGGGCCTTTGACGATCCCAAGCGACGGATAGAGCCGATCCAGGAGCGCGGTCAGGAAAGCCGTATTAGCCGGCAGCGCGACGTATATCGCTTGTCCCTGTCCGTATTGGTGACGAGTGACGGCAGGAGAAGCTTCGCGGGTATTGGCAAAGCTGGCGACAATCTCGGCCGAATGCGGCTCCACAATCTCATAATAATCGATGTCGGGTTGAAGCTCTTCCGAATCCATTACGATGATCGGCTTTTCCCGCTCCAGATCGAGCTCTGTCTTTTCCAGTCCGCCGGCATTCTCCCACGGCGTATGGCTACGGGTGCGGACAAATGCGCCGCAGCGGATACCGAACACATCGCTGAGAGCTCCGGGAAGAGTGGTGTCGAATACACGGTTGTTGGCATTGACCTTGGCCGAATAAGCGGTCATGATGACCGTTCCGCCTTGCTCGACAAAGTCGCGCAGGGTGGCCGCCGATTGCTCGTCCATAATGGCATGTGCGGGCACGAGGATAAGCTTGTATTTTTTTCGAATGCTGCGCAGATTGACGATATTGCAGTCCAGATTGGCTTCCTCGAGCGCGCTGTAGGCTTGCAGCACCTGTTCGGTATAATCGGTCTTGTAGTAGCTAGGGTTGCCGGCCATTACCTTCAGCGATTCATAAGAGTAGGCTATTGCGATATCAGGATTCGTCGTCCTTGGCAGACCGAGGTCCTGCAGGTTTTTGAATTCCTCGCCGATCCGCGCGAACTCGTCGTACTTCCAGCCCGGTACGCCGTCGTGGTCGACCAGGCCGAACACGTACTGCTCCTCGCCGCCGAGCATCGTTCGCCAGGTCCAGGCGCATACGGCCTGCGCGCGGTGAATGACAGAGAGGTAGGCATACATGCGCATGGCGCCATGCGGGGAAGCGTAGCCGCCGAAGTCCCCGGTCTGGAATTCCAGACACCAGATCGGTTCATCCAGCTCTCCGATCCGATGGTCCATGAAAAAACAAGCGGCTGTCAAGGCCCGACGATCCTCCGGGTTGGTCCCCGGGTAAAAGCCGATGCCCGGCATGTCGATAATCTCCTGATATTGCTTTAGATAATCAAAGCCGTAACCTGGATTCTCGGACCAATGGTTCGTCGTCTCTCTCGCATGCGGAGCGAGCTCCCTCACGAGGTCGCTCAGCCCTTTCATATATGCCAAAGTCTCGTCGGAGTAGAAGCGAGCCATGTCCAGGAGGCGTTCGGGAGCGCCTTTGACCTGCCCCGAGATGGGCAGTACGACATCTGCGAAGCTGTTCAGCTTCCTTGACCAGCGTTGGGCGGTCCATGCCGCATTCAACTGTTCCACCGTCTCGTATTTTTGGCGAAGCCAGGCTTCGAATCGATCTCGGGCCGCCCCGGAGTACGAGGGAGAGCCGGAGCCCAGCTCGTTGCACAATCCAAACGCGTAGAGTGCGGGATGATGTCGATAGCGCGTGACGAGTTGCCTGGCGAAGGCATACGCATATTGCTGAAAGGCCGGATGTCCGATATCCTCCATATAGCGCGTTTGCGCTTCCATCCGAAGGCCGCTTGGAGCGGTCAGCGAGATCGCAGGATATTTTTTGTGCAGCCATGTCGGGGCAGGTCGGGTCGCAATGTCCAGGACAACCTTGATGCCTGCTTCCTCAAATAAAGCCATCACTTCATCAAACCATTCAAAGGTATAGTTGCCCTCCGAAGGCTCGAAGCTATCCCAGCATAAATGACCGAGCCGCACGATGGTAAACGAAGCTTTGCGCATCCATTCAATATCGTGCCGCCAACGCTCGCGAGGCCAGTCATGGGGGTGGTAGTTAGCGCCTGCATACAACATGATGATCACCGCCATATAAAAATATTAAAGCTAACAATCATATTAATGTCTTGCAATAAAATAAGATATATAAAAAAATAATGCTTGTATATAATAAAATGAAAATCAGATATAATGACCAAGATAGTTATATAAATCTCGTTTTATTGATATTTAAGCCAGCTTGCGCCGGGAGATATACTAAGCTTACAGCAACGCGAAAGAGGAGGTCTTGGCAAGTGAATAAGCAAACAAGGAAAACGACGCTGGCGGTCGTTGCGGGCGTGCTTTTGCTATCTGCGGTAGGGTGCAGCCAGACGGAGACGAACAAACCTGAGCCAGAGGGCGGCAACCGGGAAGCGACGATTACGCTTGGTAGAGTAGTCGGAGCGGACAACAAATTTAAAAATGGCGAGACGATTGAAGACAATGTTCACACGCGTTGGGCCAAGGAAAAGTTCGGCATAAACTTCAAAGTGGACTGGAGCGTAGGCACCGGGGAAGCGTATGAGACGAGACTTCGGCTTCTGCTGAATTCCAACGACAAGCTGCCCGATGTGTTTACATTAAGCAATCCGACGTTGGAAAATCAGGTGGTGGATTCGGGCAAAGTGATGGATATCGGAGAAGCCTTCGAGCAATACGCCTCGCCTCGGCTTAAAGAGCTGTATGCACAATATCCCGAAATCTGGAACACGGTCTCGTACGATGGCCGTTACTATGGCTTGCCAACCTTTAACGCCGTCAGCTCCTTTAGCGTGTTGTGGATTCGTCAGGATTGGCTGGATGCGCTCGATATGGAGCCGCCAAAGACGCTGGAGGAAATGGAATCGGTTATGGAGGCATTCGTGAACCGAGATCCGGACGGCAATGGTCAGAAGGATACCATCGGCTTGTCCCTCTCGCTTAAGAAGGGGGTAACCGCCGTGAAGGACACGTATATGGTATCGGGCGACTTCCTGTTCGGACAAGCGGGCATCCCGACCTATTGGAACGAAGGCGCGGACGGGACACTCCAGTATGGATCGATCCAGCCCACTGTCAAAGAAGGACTGATTACCTTAAACGAATGGATGAGCAAGGGCTATCTGGATAAGGATGCCGGCATTATGGACGAGGCGAAAGCGGCAGAAAGCTTTGTTCAAGGAAAATCGGGGATGGTCTTTGGGCCAACATGGATGGCGACCTATCCGTTTAATCCGGAGATGAAGTTCGATTATCGACCGATTCCGGTTCCCGCGGGCATCGACGGCAAGATGGGCTTCGGCAGCGAGCCGCAATCTTCGGTTCGGTTCTATTTCAACAAGGACTTCAAACATATGGACGCCTTCTTCGAGTATCTCGATGCCATCATGGGCCCCGGCTTTTACGATCCGGACTCGGAGCTTGCCAACGGATGGGCCGAGGGCTATGACTATGTCATGGTGGACGGCGAGCCCGTATATGAGCAAGATCAGATCCCTGGAGGGTGGATCGATGTCAAGAAATATTCGATCTATGGCAATGACATCCAGACGCCCAAAAAAGAGCTTGAGGTCATGGCCAAGCTTGGGCGGGGAGAGACGCCGGAAACGCCTTACGAGAAATATTTCTCTGCGCGGCCGAAGAAATGGGCCGAAGCGGCGGCGGTTCTGGAAACCTATCTCGATGATGCGGCGGTGTTCGACGCCTATACAGGCCCGCCTACACCGACTATGGCTCAGAAGGGCGAACTGCTGCGCAAAATGGAGAATGAAACCTTTATGGAAATTATTTATGGCCAACAGTCCCCGGATGCGTTTGACGCATTCGTAGACAAATGGAAGACCTCGGGCGGCGAGGAGATCACCCGGGAGGTCAACGAATGGTATGCAGCGGTAAAATCCGGAACAAGGTAGGATGAAGGAAAGAGGTGTAACGAGATGACGGAAGGGATAAAAAGCAGAAGGCGGCGGTTTCGCCACCTTCCCCTTCATTTGATCATCCTGCCATCGGTAATCTGCTTGCTTGTTTTTAATTATGCTCCGATGGCGGGACTGCTGATGGCTTTTCAAGATTACAAGCCGCGCTTGGGCTTGTTCCAGTCGGCTTGGGTAGGGCTGGAGCATTTTCGATATATGTTCACGTACCCTGACAGCTTGCAAGTGATTCTCAATACGCTAGTAATCGCTTCATTGAAGATAACGGCCAACATGGCGGTGCCGATCGTCTTTGCTCTGTTGCTGAATGAAGTGCGCAAGGTCGTTTTCAAACGTTTTGTGCAAACCTTGGTTTATTTGCCCCATTTCCTCTCCTGGGTTATTCTCGGGGGCATTCTGACGGATCTGTTGGGCAATAAGGGACTGATTAACCAGATGATTGGATATTTCGGAGGGGATTCGATTTTCTTCCTGGGAG
>Ga0160452_100565_pt1 | contig 21451 bp, 13 predicted proteins | sample HID1971I_E6MG_FD_108230 | JGI IMG/M metagenome (GOLD analysis project Ga0160452, IMG submission 108230) | Enriched millipede-associated microbial communities from UW Madison campus, WI, USA - HID1971I_E6 MG | ecosystem: Host-associated > Arthropoda: Insects > Digestive system > Unclassified ...
CCAGCCGCCACCAGCGGTGTATAAAACCGATCCCCGCCGTATAGCGACGAGACGATCATCCCCATCAGCCCCGCCAGCACGATCCCCGGGATGAGCAGAGCCGCCAGACCTATCTTCAGCATGCGATTCGTATTCATTCGATATAGTCCCCTTTGTCTTAATAAGGAAATTATACCTGCGCCTGCCGCCGCTGTGGAGTACCAGATTCGCCTGGTACCCTTGCGCGAGCATACCAAAGTACCCACACCAACGATGATCCGTCCATTGCAACAGCCTGCAACGGCGGACTCGTGTGCGGGTACTCCGTGACTCTATTTGTGCAAGTAGCCATCTACGAGGACAATGCAGCGGAGCCCGTCTGCTCCAGTGTACCTTTCTTCCCTTAGCGCGCTCAACTCTCGCTGGCCGGACGCTCCAGTGCACCTTTCTTCCCTTAGCGCGCTCAACTCTCGCTGCCCGGGCGCTCCAGCGCACCTTTCTTCCCTTTCTTGCTCGACTCAGCGCTATCCGGACGCTCCAGTGCACCTTCTTGGCCGTCTAAGACAAAGTCTCGCCTTGCCCGAAGCCGTCGCGCCCGGCTACGACGCCGTCGCCGCTGCGCTCCAGCTCCTCACGGAGCCGTTCGCGTTCCTGGCGCTGCCGTTCGGCCTCGCGCTCCTCCGCTTCCTCTTGACGCTCGCGAGCCTTCTCCTCTTCGCGCTCCCTGCGTTCCCGTTCTTTTTGCTCCGCCTTCTCCTGCTTCTCCCGCTCCTTCTCGAGCCGCTCCTGCTCCCGTCGCTCCTCGCGTTCCTGACGCTCGCGCGCCTTTTCCGCTTCGCGCTCTTGGCGCTCCCGCTCGCGCTCCGCTGCCTTCTCTTGCTTCTCGCGTTCCTTCTCGAGCCGCTCCCGTTCGCGACGTTCCTCGCGCTCCAGTCGTTCCTCCTCGCGGATCCTCGCCTGCTCCTCGCGGTCGAGGCGACTCTCGTAGCGTCGGCTCTCCCACTCGATCAGTTGCCGGTCGATCCCTGCGCGGAACGCATCCCACCGCTTGCTATCGGCATAGTCCTTGGATACCTCGAACGCCTGCACAGGCTCGTCCGCCAGCGCCCGGGTCATCATCTCCCGGAACACCCGCGCCGGATGAGCGCCGCCGGAGCTCTTCATGTAATGCTCGGCATCCGTCTGATCGTAGCCCATCCATACCGCAGCAGTCAGCTCCGGCGTATACCCGACGAACCAGATGTCTCGAGCGCCGCTCAGTCCGCGGAACTCGGCGAGATTGGGCAGCTGCGTCGTCCCCGTCTTGCCCGCGGCCGGGCGGTCCAGCCGGGCCTCGCTGCCTGTCCCGTCCTCGATGACGCCTTGCAGCAGCTCGGTCATGGCATAAGCTGTCTCCGGCTGCACCGCCTGACGCTCTTCGACAGACGCCACCGCCTCCAACGTGCCGTCCTTGCGCTCGATCCGCGAGATCGCATGCGGCGTCATCTGCTTGCCCTCATTGGCGAAAGCGCCGTAGGCGCTTGCCATCTGCAGCGGCGAGACGCCCTCGTCCATGCCGCCAAGCGCCAGGCTAAGGTTGGCGTCGCGGTCGGTCGTCGGGATGCCGAAGCGATGGATATACTCCAGCCCCTTGTCAACGCCCAGCTCATTCAACAGCCAGACGGTCGGAATGTTGTAGGATCGCTCCACCGCCTGCTCCAGCGTGACCGCACCGCGCGTGCGGCGGTCGGCATTGCGCGGCTGATAGCCGTCGAAGTCCAGCTCCATATCGACCAGACGCGAATACGGCTTGTACCCGGCCTCCAGCGCGGGGGCATAGACCGAGATCGGCTTGAACGCCGAGCCCGGCTGTCGCTTCAGCTGCGTCGCATAGTTGAACCCCCGGAACACCGGATCGCCCCGTCGTCCGACGATGCCCCGGATGCCCCCGGTACGGGGGTCCAGGATGACGGCGCCGCTCTGGACGATCGTATCGTCCGGGCTCGCCGGGAACAGCTCGTCCTCCCGGTACACCTCCTCCATCGCCTGCTGCACCTTAGGGTCCAGATTGGTGTAGATACGGTAGCCGCCGCGCAGCAGCTCGTCCTCCGTCAGTCCGTACAACGCCTCGGCCTCGGCCATCACGTGATTCGCGTACGACATATATTGTCCGGCGAGCGCATTGGCCGGTCCGTCGTGAAGCACGATCGGCTCGTCTTGCGCCTGCCGCAGCTCCGCCTCCGTGATGCGCTCCTGGTCGTACATGAGCTTCAGCACCAGATTGCGGCGCTGCAGCGCCTTGTCCATATCGACGAACGGCGAATAATGCGACGGCGCCTTCGGCAGCGCCGCCAGCAGCGCCGACTGGGCCAGCGTCAGCTCCGAGACGTCGACCCCAAAGTATGTACGCGCCGCCTGCTGCACGCCCCATGCCCCTTCGCCAAAATAGATCTGATTCAGATACAGCTCCAGAATCTTGTCTTTGCTATAGGTCCGGTCGATCTTGATGGCGATGGCGACCTCCTTCAGCTTGCGCTCGAAGGTGCGCTCGGAGGTCAAGAACAAATTTTTGGCCAGTTGCTGCGTAATCGTGCTCGCACCCTCGACGACGCCGCCCGCCTGCGCGTTGCGGACAAATGCCCGCATCATCGCGCCAAGGTCGACCCCGCCGTGGTCATAAAACCGCTGGTCCTCAACCGCGACGATCGCCTCAGGCAGCCATCGCGGCATATCCTCGAACGCTACCGGCACCAACCGCGCTCCGGCCAGCTGCGAGGCCGGCTCGCCATGTATATCCAGGATGATCGAGGGCTCAGGCAGCGGCTCCTCAAGCCGCCGGACGTCCTGCCCGTTAATCCACATATTGGCCGTAACCAGACTTGCCGTCAGCAGCACCGCGAACAGGATCGCCGTATTGCGCCACAGCTTCTTCGACCTCAAGCGGCGGCCGATCATCTGCCATCCCGCCTTCATCTTCCCCTGTATGTCCGACTCGCGCCATAACTTCCTCAGTCTCTGCAATGATGTCACTCCCCTCGGGTGTTGCGGCATAGTGTCATCTTATATACGAAACTTGTCGCCGTTGGGTTCATCTTCCTACTTCTTATATCATGTCCAGTGTCGCCGTCATGGTCCCATATGCCCACCCGCAGCATGACGCCGGTCAGACGACCACATCCGCGTGCAGCTCCCGGAGCGCGTCTTGCGCAACGCCAAAACCAGCGGCCGCTCCGCCTTGTGGCGACACAACCGCTGGTTCCTGTATTCTATACCGTGCCGCCAAAAGGAAGCTTCGTTATGCTAATCGACGCCAAACTGCTGCTGCTGCTGCTGCTCACGCTCCTCGCCCCCGCCAGCTTCCTCTAGCTGACCGGATGGCTCGAGCGTCTCGCCTCCACCGGGCCCCTCACGGCCCTCGCGTCCGCCTGCACCTTCTCGCTCCTGGCGCTGCTCACGTTCCTCACGCCCTCCAGGCCCTTCTCGCTCACCGTTTCCTACAGGCCCCTCGCGCTCTTCGCTTACGCCAGGCCCTTCTTGCTCCTGACCCTGTCCGCGCTCCTCGCGGTCCCGAGGCTCCCCGCCTTCGCCGCGCCCCTCCTCCTCGAGAGACGGATCGGTCGGGTCTTCAGACCCGAGCCCCTGCTCCTCCAGCTCGCGGGCCAGACGCTCCTGTTCCTCCAGCAGCTCCTGCTGCTGGCGCTCCTGCTCGAGTCGCTTCGCTTCGTCCTGCTCGCGCTGCGCCCGCTCGCTCTGCCGACGCTCCGCGTCGCGACGCTTGCGAGCCTCGCGGACAGCGCGCTGCTCCTCGCGCTTCTGCTGCTCGTAGGCCTCCGAGACCGCAAACTCGCTCGCCGGCACGCCCTCGAGCGCCCGCGTCATCATCGCCTGGAATACCTGAGCCGGATAATCGCCGCCGGAGCTCGTCATATAATGCGTAGCATCTGTCTGGTCATAGCCCATCCAGACAGCGGCGACCAGCTCCGGCGTATAGCCGACGAACCAGGTGTCGCGGCTGCCGCTCAGCCCCTCATAGGCTGGCAGGTCGGGGAGCTGCGTCGTCCCGGTCTTGCCAGCGGTCGGACGATCCAGCCGGGCTTTGCGGCCGGTGCCTTCCTCGACGCCCCCCTGCAGCAGCTCGGTCATCGCGTAGGCCGTCTCCGGCTTTACGACCTGAGCCTGCTCCGTCTCGGCCTCGACCAGCACCGAGCCGTCCTTGCGCTCGATCCGCGTGATCGCATGCGGCGTCGCGCGTCTGCCTTCGTTGGCGAAGACCGCGTATGCCGCCGCCATCTGCAGCGGCGACACGCCTTCGTCCAGTCCGCCGAGCGCGACGCTGAGGTTGCGATCGCGCTCAGTCGTCGGCAGTCCGAACTGATGGATCATCTCCAGTCCCCGATCGATGCCCAGCTCATCCAGCAGCCAGACAGCCGGGATATTATAAGACTTCTTCACTGCCTCCTCGAGCGTCACTTCGCCCCGGGTGCGTCTGTCTGCATTGCGCGGGCGGTAGCCGTCGAAGTCCGTCTCCTCATCCACCAGCATCGAGCCCGGCGTGTATCCCTCCTCAAGCGCAGGCGCATAGACGGCGATCGGCTTGATCGCCGAGCCGGGCTGGCGCTTCAGCTGCGTCGCATAGTTGAATCCCCGGAACACCGGCTCGCCGCGCCGACCGACGATGCCCCGGATACCGCCTGTCCGCGGGTCCAGGATGACGGCGCCGCTCTGGACCATCGTCTCGTCCGGACTTTCGGGGAACAGCGACGACTCCTCATAGACTCCTTCCATTGCCTGCTGCACCTTGGGGTCGAGATTCGTATAGATCCGGTATCCGCCGCGCAGCAGCTCCTCCTCGGTGAGGCCATAGAGCGACTCGGCTTCGTTCATCACATGATTAACATAGGATTGGTACTTTCCGTTCAGCTCATTGGTCGTCCCTTCATTCAGCTCCAGCGACTCGGCCTGGGCCTGTTGCAGCTCCGCCTCCGTGATCTGACCCTGATCGCGCATGAGCGCCAGCACCAGATTGCGCCGCTCCAAGGCCCGCTCCGGATCGACGAACGGCGAGTAATGAGACGGCGCCTTGGGCAGTGCCGCCAGCAGCGCCGACTGAGCCAGCGTCAGCTCCGACGCATCCACGCCGAAGTACGTTTTCGCCGCCTGCTGCACGCCCCAGGCCCCTTCGCCAAAGTAGATCTGATTCAGATACATCTCCAATATTTGCTGCTTCGTGTACGTCTGCTCGATCTTCATGGCGATCGCCACTTCCTTCAGCTTGCGGTCGTAGGTTTGCTCCGAGCTGAGGAACAGGTTTTTGGCCAATTGCTGCGTGATCGTGCTCGCCCCTTCGACGACGCCGCCAGCCTGCGTATTGCGGAAAAAAGCCCGCGCCATCGCCGTCGCATCGACGCCGCCATGCTCCCAGAAGCGCTGGTCCTCCACCGCTACGATCGCTTCGAGCAGACGCGGCGACATCTGCGTTATCGAGACGGGCACCATCTTCGTCCCGGAAAGCTGAGAGGCTGGCTCGCCATGAACATCGAGGATAAGCGAGGGCTGCGGCAGCGGGTCCTCCAGCCGATCGATATTTTGCCCATTGATCCACACCGAGGCCGCTCCGAACGTTGCGACGACCATCATCGCCAGTGCGACGAGCGTATTGCGCCAGAACTTCCAGGATTTCAACATGGTGACTCTCCCCTCCGCTGCTGTACGATGCCGATCGCCTGCGCGATGCGGACGCTGTGTACAATCTATCCCGATATTAAACGGAGGAGTGGCGCTCGAAACACGCCCCAAGCGCAAGCAGCCCTCCACGTGGCCGAAGGGGGCGGCAGCGTCCAGTCCCTACGCTCGCTTAAGCAGCAAGCTTGGGAGGACGAACCGCGACCCATCAAACCTTGATGGAGGGCAATGTTATAAGGAGTCTAGATCAAGTAAGAGATGAACAAGGTGGCAATGCCAAAATAAATAAAGAGCGACAGCACGTCATTAAGCGTTGTGATGAGCGGCCCCGAGGCCACCGCCGGGTCGACGCCGAGGCGATTGAGCAAGAGCGGCACAACCGTGCCCGCCATCGTCCCGATGATCAAGGTGCAGATGAGCGAGAGGCCGACGACGAACCCGAGCATCAGATTGCCCTGCCACAGATAGATGAGGAACGTAATGAGCAAGCCGCAGGTCAGTCCGATCAGGACGCCGACCATCAGCTCGCGCCGCACCAGGGCGAAGATCTCCTGCGCCGACAGCTTGCGGCTGATCAGACCGCGGACGACGACCGCCAGCGACTGCGTGCCGGTATTGCCCGTCATCCCCGCGATCATCGGCATGAAGAAGGTGAGCGCGACGACCCGGTCCAGCGTCTCCTCGAACGTGCTGATGATCGACCCCGAGACGAGTCCGATGAACAGCAGCAGGATCAGCCACGGGATGCGACGCCCGGCCGCGATATGCGCCTTCGTATTGAAGTCGATATCCTTGCCGCCGCCGGAGAGCTTCTGGATATCCTCATTCGCTTCCTGGATGACGATATCGATAATATCATCGACCGTGATGATGCCGGTGAGCGCATCGTTGTCGTCGACGACCGGCACCGCCGTGAAGTCATAGTCGCGGATGACATCGGCGACATGCTCCTGGTCCATGCCGACATGGACCGAGATGACGCGCGTGTTCATAATATCGCTCATCCGCTCATCCGGCGCAGCGAGGATGATGTCGCGATATGAGACGACACCCAGCAGCTTCCTGGCCTCGTCGATGATGTACAGATAGCTGATCGTTTCGGAGATTTTGGCGAAATCGCGGATTTTCTCGGTTGCTTGCCGCACCGTATAATGCTGCGGAATCCACACATACCGGTTCGTCATGATGCGACCCGCCGTCTCCGGCGGATACGTCATCAGCTTGCGGACAGCGCCGGACTCCAACACATCCATCGAGGAGAGGAACTCATCCCGCTCTTCGTCGGACAAGGAGTCGAGAAAGCCCGCGAGGTCGTCATTGTCCATCTCATCCATGACCTCGGCTGTGCGCTGCGGACCGATCAGGTGGAACGCTTCATTCTGCTCCTCCGTCCGCAGCTCCTGGATCATATCCGTCAGCACCTGCGTCACGAGCGGCGTCAGGAACAACGGCCGCAGCTCCTCCTCGATGCCCCGGTACAGCTCCGCCAGGTCAAAGGGATGCATATCCTCGATCAGACGCTGGAACTCATCATGGCGTTTGCTATTCAATAGAAGATTCGTATGCACGATTAACTGCTCGGTCGTAAAGTTCTCAAACATGACGATTCCCGCCTCCAATCCCGTTCAACCGTCCCATTAGTATATACCATACTTAACCACGTCATCATCCCGCTTTACCAAACCAACACAACAAAGTTACCGCTCCCGCTCCCCGCACCCGATCTAGGCGAAGCCGTCCCTGACCTCCATCAACGCAAAGCCCAGCCAGTTACGACCTCGCCATCGCAGCGGATCGCGGGCATCGGGGTGATCCTGGGCCAGTCCGATGCCCCATATCGTATCGACTGGACTCGCTTCGACCAACACGGTGTCGCGTGTCGCCGTCAGTACTTCCCGAAGCGCATCGTTCTGCGCGAACTTGGCCTGCGTGGCGCGCTTGACGATGTCGTAGCTCCGACGCTCCCACTCTGCCGGATCGAACGGCGACACCGCCCGGCCGAGCTGCTTCATCTGCTTCGGATCATCGGTCCCCATAATCGCCGCTTCGGTCTCCGTATCGCCGAATAGCCGCGCCTTCTCCGCCATCATATACTGCTCTGCGCAGCTATATGTCTTGCCATCGAGTACGAACACACTTGGCCACCATTGGCTAAAGCAAGCCTGGTTCACTCCGCCGTCCCGGGGCGGCGTATGCCCCCAGAACATCACATACTCGAAGCGTTGCCCGGCCTGGACAGCCGCCTTTAACCGTTCCCAATCGTACACGTTCATTGATATCCCTCCTGTGTCCCCATTTTGGACCGACCGACCAACGGGCCGCCCGGCTCCATTCAATGCTAAAAGGGAGCGCCGATGCGCTCCCTTTGCAGCTTACTGATCCTACCCTACTGTTTACCGATCTTACTGTTCGAACGCAATGCTCAGGCGATACTAGGCGCGAACTGCCGCAACGCTCAGACCTTGCCAGGCGCGAGCTGTCGCATCGCGTCCTTCCGCCAGCAACCGTCTGAAGCTTCGCTATACACGCAAATTCCTAGTGACCGTCCATAAAAATGTACCGGGCGACGATGAGGATAGCCAGCACCCACATCAGCCAGTGTATGTTGTACTTCTCCTTGGCTTTGCCGCTCAGATTGGCGACGAAGGCCAGCACGACGTAGAACACGATGCCGAACGAAATGCCATTGGCGATGTTGTACGTGAACGGCATAAGCGCAATCGTCAGGAACGCCGGAACCGCATAGACCATATCCGAGAAGTCGATCTCCTTGACCGACTGCATCATGAGCACGCCGACGACGATCAGCGCCGCCGCGGTAGCCGAACCCGGCACGAGCGCGATCAGTGGGGAGAGGAACAACGCAAGCAGGAAGCAGACGCCCGTCGTTACCGCAGTCAGACCTGTCCGGCCGCCCTGGGCGATTCCGGAAGAGCTCTCGACATAAGCTGTCACCGTGCTCGTACCGAGCATTGCGCCGCCGCTGACGCCGATCGCATCGACGAACATCGCTTTGCCGACCTTCTTGCGGCCCTTCTCCTTGTCCTTCATAAAGCCGGCGCGGTTAGCCGTACCGACGAGCGTACCGAAGGTGTCGAACAGCTCGACGAATGTAAACGTCAGGATGACTGTCACCAGACCAACCTCGATGACGCCTGCGAAGTCGAAGTGCCAGAAGTTCAGCTCGGCGAAGTTCGGTGCCCAGCTCTTGCCGCTGAGTGCCTCGTTCACATCGACATTGCCGATCAGGATCGCCACGATCGTCGTTGCGATGATCCCGAACAGGATTGCGCCCGGCACTCGCAGCACCATTAGCACAGCGATCAGCAGAATGCCGAGCACCGTCAGCAGCACCCCTTGGTCATGCAAGTTGCCCATGTGGATAACTGACTCGAAGCCTTGCAGGTTCGTAAAGGTGCCTGCCTGTACAGGGTCCATCGTCTCGATGGCAATCGTCAGCAAGCCGCTGTTCTTCAGACCGATGATCGTGATGAACAGACCGATACCGACCGTGATCGCATGCTTGAGACTGTCCGGCACAGCGACGAGCAGCATCTGCCGCAGCTGCGTAATCGTCAGCAGGACGAAGATCAGACCCGAGATGAAGACGGCGGTCAGCGCCATCTCTACCGAGATCGGTTTGCCTGTGGCGGCCGACGCGAGCACGACCGAGGCGAAGTATGCATTGAGTCCCATGCCGGGAGCGAGCGCGACCGGGAAGTTGACGAACAGTCCCATCGCGATTGTGAAGATGCCCGCCGAGAGGGCGGTGGCCAGGAAGACAGCATCCCAGCTAAGGCCAGTCGGCGAGAGGATGCCCGGGTTGACGGCCAGGATGTAGGCCATCGTCATGAAAGTCGTCAAGCCCGCCATAATTTCCGTTCTGACATTTGTTCCGTTTTCCTTCAGACGAAAGAAACGTTCCATTTTTCTTGTTCCTCCCCAATACGTAGTGAACAAAAAATAAACCTGCAAGATCAGCCTTGTCGCCAAGGCATCTCCTCCAGGTTCACGCAAAACGGCAACAGCAAACGGTGCGAGCGGCTTCGCGCCGACGTCCATTGCCGCTTTTCGTAGCCAGATCATTACGGTGACCTCGTAGAGACTTCCGGGCCGATTCCCGGAATTATACGAAAAGATATGCTTTTTTGTTAGATAGTCGCAAGCTGCGGGCACTAGCCCTTCCCGCTTGTCAAAATCATTGTAATGAGCGTCGGCACCGTTGTCAACCATATCCATCACACACAGCTTACATTAAACCCCAAATTTTTCTACCGTGCCACGTACAGATTGGACGAGACCGGGCCTGGCAGCCCCCCCCAAGGTCAAGCTAAAACGTGTGATCCTTCCCTACAACAAGTGCTCGGACAAAAAAAGCCCCGCATCGCGGGACTCTAGTAGCGCCTGACCGCCGTCCGGGGCTGCACCCCGAACCGACGCACATCTGCGTATAATATCGCTGCCCGTAAGGGGAGCGTTCGCTTAGGTTAGTTTACGTTCGCTTACTGATTTACCAACGAATCGAGCGTCGCCCGCACAGCAGGCTCGAAGCCTTCCTGCGCCTCGGACTGGACAGTCTCGATCTCGAAGATATAGCCTTGGCCGTCTACTTCCTTGATGATATATTGACTGCCGCGCTCAGCATCGGCTGCGATCAGATGGATGACTGCGCCAGGCAAAGCCTCATCTCCCTCCAGCTCGCGCACCTCGCCGACCTGCTCGAGCTTCTCGGTCGCCTCGAGCTGCAGCGTGTCCGCATTATAATCGGAAGGCAGCTTCGTGATAACTGCGCTCAGCGCCTCGTCAGCCGCGCTCGTCAGCTTGTTGCTCGCCGCGTCGAAGGTCAGCGCCTCCAGCACATAGAGCGCATAGCCATCCGCTGTCGCCAGCTTCGCCTCGCGTTGCTCTGTCTCTCCCTCGACGTTCACTGTGAGCGTCTTGGTCTGCGGCAGCTCGCCGCTCGCCCCTTCTGTCCCGCCCGCTCCGCTGTTCGCGTCGTCCGCTTTCTCCAGCTTGGTCAGGATCAGTTGCTTGGCTGTATCATCACCCTCAATCGGATGCTCTTCATACGTAATCGCAACACGCGCGTCATCCTCCAGCTCGCCCAGCAGTTGATCCATGCCCTCGGCCAGACGGAACGCATCCACGCCATTTTCAGTCTCGATTTCAATCGAGTTATTATCGATCTGTCCCTTATAGATGCCGATCGCTTCGATCGTCTTCACCTCTGCGGGCTGGTTGCCTGGATCGGGTTGGTTGTTCTCTACATTGCTGCCCGGCGCGAGCGGCTTGTTGGCTCCCCCGCCGCAGGCGGCCAGCGATACGGCCAGCACGGCTGTAGCCGTCATTAGTACGAGTCGGTTTGTTCTCTTCATGATGCAACACCTCCTCTAGGTTAGACGAACAAGCCTGCCAAAGGTTTCAAAAAAGTGCCGACCACGTTGGCCATATCGCATAGACCACGTTGCCATATCGCATGCTCACGAACGCGTTCGGTCATCTCCCGCTCGGTCGTCGCGCCAGGGCCATCTACGCTCGGTCATCCCTGATTCTAACGCTCACCCTCGGCCTTATTTGCCCGAAAAAGCAAGGTTTGGCATCCTAACGCTCGCCGGGGAGCTTATTTGGGCAAAACGGCGCCGAATAGGGGCTTTTCTCGCAAATAAGCGCCGTGGCAAGCGTTACGCTAGTAGCTTATCCAAAAAGCGGGAAATAAGCGCCGTGACGGGCGTTACAGTCCGGACGGACGGCTTAACGGCTCCTGTTCGGCCTTTTGAGGGTAGCCTGTCACTTCTTCATCAATATGAAAAAGGCTCCCGCCAAAAAGGCGGAAGCCAAGATAATGTATGTCTGCGTAGAGCGCAACGCCCTTGCGTCGTTACAGCGTAACGATCTTGCCCGACGCGTCGGACTCGAAGGCGCCGAGGATGACCTGCAGCGACTTGCGGCCTTCTTCGCCGGAGATGCTCGGCGGCGTCTGGGTGATAATCGAGTTGACGAACTCGTCGATGACGCCGCTCGTCGTCTGCGCTTCGTTGGTGGCGATCGCGCCGACCTTGTGACGCTCGATGGAGCCGTTGCGCAGCTCGACGATCACTTGGTCCTCCGGATCCGTGCCGATCTTGAGGACGCCGTTCTCGCACCAGATGACGGTGCTGTTGTCCTCGCCCTTGTAATAGGTCCAGCTGGCGACCAGCGAGCCGAGCGCGCCGCTCTTCATGCGTAGGACGATCGTCGCGTTGTCGTCGATATCCGTATCCTTCTTGTCCAGCGTGCCGATGAAGCCCGTCACCGCAGCTACCTCATCGTTGAGCAGCCAGCGGATCAGGTCGGACTTGTGCACGCCAAGGTCGCCCATCGCGCCCATCGCTGCCTCTTCCTTGCGGAAAAACCAGCTCTCGCGTCCGTCGAGGCTCCAGCCCTCCGGTCCGGGATGGCCAAAGGAGGTGCGGAAGGTCAGGACGCGTCCGAGGATGCCCGAGTCGAGGATCTGCTTGGCCTTGACGTGCGGCGGCATCAGCCGTTGATTGTGGCCGACCATCAGGTACACGCCTGCTTCCTTCGCAGCCGCGATCATCTGCTCCGCCTCTTCGTCGGTCACCGCCATCGGCTTCTCGACGAGCACATGCGCGCCTGCCTTGGCAGCGGCGATCGAGTGCTCCGCATGCAGCCCGTTCGGCGTGCAGACGCTGACTGCGTCCGGCTTCTCTTCCTTCAGCATGTCCTCATAGTTCGCGTAAGCGTTGGCTCCGTATTGCGCTGCGACTTCCTGAGCGCGGTCGAGCTTCGGATCGACGAATGCGATCAGCTCCACATTCGGATTGCCCGCGTACTCCGGGATATGTCTGCGCTGCGCGATCGCTCCGCAGCCGATAACGGCGACTCTGATTTTCTTCAATGCAATAACCCCTTTATCTCGATATTTGGTACAGTTGCGCCGCCCTCAGGCGGCGCTCCGAGCGTGTGTTAGTTGTAGTTCGCCTTCAGCCATTCGCGGCTCGTGCGGACCGATTCGAGCGGCGGGTTCGCGCAGCGGTCCTGCTCGACGATGATCCATTGCACGCCAGCTTGTCCGGCCGCTTCGATGATCGGCTGCAGGCTCAGATCGCCTTGGCCGAGCTCGACCGTATCGATCAGTTGATCCTTCGGCCCTTCGCGGAAGTCCTTCAGGTGGAGGAGCGGCAGACGTCCGGCGTATTTGGCGATGTAGGCCAACGGATCTTCGCCGGCATATTGGACCCAGCCGAGATCCATCTCGCATTGGAGCACATCGGCGTCCAGCTTGCTGTACATCGCGTCGAAGACATATTCGCCGTCGATTTTCAGGTCGAATTCGAAGGCATGGTTATGGTAGCACAGCGTCAGGCCGTTTTCCTTCATCGTCTTGCCGATCGATTGCATCCGGTCGAACAGCGCTTGCCATGTTTCGGCGCTTTCGCGGACTTCTTCACCGACATAAGGGATGATGGCGTACGTTGCGCCGATCGTTTTCAAGTAAGCGATTTCACCTTGCAGATCATTGATCAGACTGTCCAGACTGACATGGCTGCCGATTGCCTTGAGGTTCAGTTCCTGCAGCAGGTCGCGCATGCGGTCTGCCGGTACGCCCGCATAGCCTGCGAACTCCACGCCTTCATAGCCCATCTCGGCGATCTGACGGAGCGTGCCTTCCATATCTGCGCTGGCTGCGTCTCGTACCGTGTACATTTGCACGCCGATTCCCATCTTGCTCATCGTAGCACTTCCTTACATATTGGAGTTTGATCGTACTAGAACCCATTATAGGAATATTGCAATCGATATACAATGTAGGATATGGTTATGACATGAACAATCCTGCTATTACTGTTGCCAAGTCGGAGGTAAGCGTGCGGATGTGCGGCTACTCTTACCATGCCCAGCCTTTCTATACCGAGGAACGCGACGGCCTGCCGATGTACCTGTTCCGTCTGCAGACCGAGGGGTACGCCCATGCGCTGGTGGACGGCCGGATGCATCCGATCGGTCCCGGCGACCTGCTGCTCTATCAGCCCGGCGAGCTGTACCGTCTCCAAGTGAGCGAGGTCGAACATCCGACCAAGGGGACGGTGCTCGAGAGCGGCGACTACTATCTCGCCTGCGAAGGCAGCTGGGTCGACCAGTGGTGGCAACGCCAGCCGCGCCAGCGCCTCATCCGCATGGCCGACGACGACAAGCTGCTGTCGCTCTGGCGCTTGCTGCTGCTCGAGAAGCGACGGCTCGAGGCGGAGAACGAGGAGCTCACGGAGAGTTTGCTAAAATCGCTATGCCTCAGCTTCGACCGGCTCGATGCCGGCAGCCGCAGCGAGCCCGGCAAGCCGTTCATCGCCGCCCGGATGAAGCGCTATATCGAGGAGCACGCGACGAAGCCGCTTAAGGTCGAGGATCTCGCCGCCCATATCGGGCTTAGCGAGTCGCGGACCTCGCATCTATTTAAGGAATGGCATGGCCTCACCGTCATTGAGTATGTCCATGAGGTGCGGCTGGCGATCGCCGAGGAACGCATCCGCTACAGCTCGCTGACGCTGGAGCACATCGCCGAGAGCTGCGGCTTTGGCAGCTACTCGTACTTTTTCCGCGTCTTCCGGCGCAAGTACGGCCTCTCGCCTGCCGATTACCGCCAGCAGGCGGCTGCCCAGGCCGCCTCTGCGGCACAGCGCAGCTGACGCTGCCGAGGTCCCCAGATTCGAGCGATGCGACGCCGGGACGAGATTGCCCGCGATCTATTTCGCCCGACGCTCAGTTAGCGAGTCTGCGACGCCAGCGTATGGCGCACAGACTGCGAGACGCTACTGCGCGTCCTCCAGCTTCGCTTCCAGACGGCGCTGATCCTGGATGACGACCATCTTGTTGCGGATCGCGATCAGCCCCTCGTCCTGCAGCTCGAGCAGCGCCTTGGTCGCCGTCTCGCGGACCGAACCGACCATATCGGCGAGCTGCTGATGCGTCAGCTTGACGTCGATGATCGTCCCCGGGCCGTCCGGGTCCGGCTTGCCGCGCTCCGCCGCCATCCGCAGCAGCCGCTTGACGATCCGCGTGCGGACGTTGAGGAAGGTCAGATCGTAGATCTGCTGGTTGGCGCGGCGCAGCCGCTCCATCGTATAGTTGAGCATGTGCAGCGCCAGTCGCGGATGCGCATCGATCAGCGCCTCGAAGTCCGGCCGCCGGAGCGCCAGTAGCCGGGTCGGCGCCATCGTCTCGGCGGTCGCCGAGCGCACCAGCCCCGGCTTCATGAGCGCCATCTCGCCGAAGAAGTCGCCGTCCTGCAGCAGCGCCAGGATGACCCGCTTGACGCCGTCGAAGCTATAGATATGCACCGATCCGGACAGGATAAAGTAGATCTCGTCCCCCACATCCTCTTCGATGAAAATAATCGCATTGCGTTTCAGCTTGCGTTCCGTGATCCATGGCATTATCTGTGCCATGACCTCGGGCTCCAGCTCTCGAAAAAACGGAATCCTCTCCCGCAGCAATTCCTGATTCAGCTTCAACCGCTTCACCTCCAACCTTATGGCTACAACATTCGACATCCTTCTGTCCCGTTCCTTCCTATGGCTTCCAGCCGGTTCCGACCGGGAGCAGCGCCCTGCCTCAGCTCGTCTTCCCTTCCCCCAGGATCGGCCATCGAGCTTCCATCGTATTCGCCATACTTTCGCCCTGTTGGCCTCGCCGGCGATATGCGATGATGGGTTCACCAGAGGCTCGGGGCACCGACCTTGAGGCTCTGGCCTTCAGGCTATTGCGATCCTTCCTTCTACATTCACTAGGCGAAATTAGGGTCGCAGCTCTCCTGAAGGTTTCCCGTGCGAAAAGGAGTCCTCTCCATGATGATATATAACACCATCTATCTGCGCCGGGCGGGCAAGCTGATCCTCGAGACCGAGGAAGTGGAGGAGCAGCTGCCTACCGCTTATCTCGCTACTGCGATGAAAAATATCGCGGCGCTAGGCTATACTTGCTCGAAGCCGCTGCTTGAGGCGATGCGACAGCTGTCCAAGGCGCGATTCGAGACCATCTACGCCCAGCTCGTCAACGATCTGCGCGTCATGGTCGGCGCCCATGTGGACTACGCCCCGCTGTATCCGGGGTTCCCTGAGCAGGTCATGCAAGCCGATGAGGCGGAGCTGTATTGGCAAGCGATCTACCACTATGCGACGCATACGATGTGGCGGCCCGAGCGAGCCGACAAGCGTCCTGCTAAGGAGCGCTCTAATCACGATGAACGCCCTGTCGAGGCCCGTGCTGCCGATAAGCTTTCGCATCCATCGGAGAGCCGCAGGCCGAAGCTTATCGAGCTCGGGAGCATGGCAGACTTCCATATCTTGATCCGCCAGATGATCGAAGCGAACGGCGCGCTGTCCTCCGCCGACAAAAAGGATCTAAAGGCGGTGCTGCGACTGGCAGCGCCGGAGGACATCGATGCGCTGCTGCCCGAGCGCATCCCGTTCAAGGAAAACACAGGCTTCGTCGTCGCGGCGCTGCTGAAGTACGACAAAGCCGATATGAAGCGACTCGCGCCTTATTTCAAGACGGCCAGCGATGTGCTCCGCATGGCAGCAGCGTGGTCGGAGGGCGATGTCAGCTTGGCTGAGCCGTGCCGATACCGCAGCTTCAGACGTCGCGAGAGACGACTGCTGCTCGGCCTGCTGGAGCAGTGCGGCTCGCTGACGGAGGATATGCTGCGGCATCGCGAGCGCTGGGTTCGTCTCGGCGAGCGGTTGCATCCCTCCGAATATAAGCTGCGGTATCCGCGATGCCAGGAAGCATTTGAGCATGTGCGCAACCATATCCCGTATGCGGGGTTTAATCACCGGGTCGAGCTGGCATTCCAATACGGCGATGTGTGGCGTCTGATCGAGCTGTTGACGGAGCGGCCAGGCGAGTTCGCCCGACGTCTCGACCATTTGCTGCGGCTTCGCGAGGATGAAGAGTATGTAGTCCTGGCCTTCGCCGAGATCGCTGATCGCGTAGCGACCCCGCTGCTGCTGCAGGTCCGCCAGCATTTCCTGCATCGCCATGAGCGGCCGAGACTGCGCATCTTCTTCCCGAAGGGTGTAGTGTCCAGAGCCTATGCGATCCCGAACCGACTGCCCTACATCCCGGAGACGGTATGCCGTGGGATCGCTCAAGCTTGCGATCAAGCGCTGATCGGGCGATTCGCCGAGCTGCCCCCGCTTGGCCGGATCTATGTCGACCCCAGACTTCGCAGCTATCGTGTCCCGTTGTCCCAACGGTCCGCGAGCAAGTCGCTCCACACGCTCGTCAGGGGGAGCCGCATACCGATGGACGAGGGGGATACGATCCGCTTCTTCACCTGGTGGCGAGAGGGCGTGGTCGCTGGCAAGGCGACTGGGCGCGTAGATATCGACCTGTCGGCTGTCATGTATGACGAGCATTGGAACTACGTCGAGCATATCTCCTATACCCATCTGCGGTCTGCCGCCTACAAGTCTGTCCATAGCGGGGATATCGTCAGCGCGCCTCACGGCGCCAGCGAGTTCATCGATCTGCATCTGCCGTCGATCGTCAGCTACGGCGGACGTTATGTCGTGGCCACGTTGCATTCCTTTACGAGCCATCCGTACTGCGATCTGCCCGAGTGCTTCGTCGGCTGGATGATGCGGAGGAAGCCGGGGTCCGGCGAGATCTACGAGCCATCGACGGTGGCCAATAAGATCGATATCGCTGCCGATACGCAGATTGCGATCCCGGTCATCCTCGATCTGGTTGAACGTACCGTCATCTGGGCCGATCTGGCTTTGACCAGAGACCCCGGGCATCACAACAATGTAGAGGGCCATCAGAAGGGTATGGTGCTGATGGGTCAGGCGTTGACGACCTCGCGCGGACCGGATCTGTATGATTTGTTCCTGCTCCATGCCGCTGCTCGGGGCGAGCTGGTCTACACTTTGTCGGAAGCCGATACGATCTACGCTGTCGACCGAGGCGTCACGCCTTATCATACCGAGGAGATTATGGCCGAGTATTTGCGATGAATCGCCGCAACGACGCTCCAAAAAAAGAACTGGAACTATTTCCTAGTTCATGGTAATCTAGAGGGGCTTAGCGCAAAGCGAAGCTTACTACTCTAAAGTTCCTTATACACGAAGGGAGATGTTTTTTAATGGCTGCAACTACTACGATTTATACGGTGGTTTCGTCTTAAAACTGCATACTGGGCATACCAAGTATTTTAAAAAATTCGGGCATCGTCCCGTCTTTTTGGTATGCCATCCCAAGTAACCTTTCGTGAATATTGCTGTGTGCAAGATACGATCAAAGGTCGTATCTTTTTTGCGTCCTGATGCCGTGCGACAGCAGCTTCTCTAAGAGGCTGCTTGACCACGGCCTTTTTGCGTCCAAAAATACACCTTCAAAGGAGCTAAACGACCAACCATGATGGATCTAACAACCTACGGCTACACCCCTAAAGATACAATTCCCGATGGACTGCTGCCCGGACGCGTAACGGAGTTGCGGCGGGAGCGGTTTACAGTGATGACCGAGCGCGGCGAGACGACAGCGGTTCTGAAGGGCGCCTTTTATCACCAGGCAGAGACGCGCGAGGACTTTCCTTGCGTCGGCGATTTTGTCCTGCTGCGTCACAACGACAGCGGCGATTCGCTGATCGATCGCGTCTTGCCCCGTCGCACCAAGTTTTCGCGCGCGGACTACTCCGGACACGCGGTCGGCTTCGCCAAGACGATCCTCGAGCAGGTCGTCGCGACGAACTTTGACTATGTCTTCATCATCTCTTCCCTCAATGCGGACTTCAGTGTGTCGCGGCTGCTGCGTTACCTGACGCAGGCCAGACAGAGCGGCGGCCAACCGGTCGTCCTGCTGACCAAGGCAGATCTGGTCGAGGATTACTCCGTCCCGCTGGCGGAGGTGATGCTCGCGATGCCGGACGTGCCGGTCCATGCAGTCTCCAGTCATTCGGGCATAGGACTTGATGAACTCGCGGCTTATCTGGCGCCGGGCCAGACGGTCGTCTTCCTCGGGATGTCCGGTGTCGGCAAGTCCTCCCTGCTCAATGCGCTGATGCAGCAGGATGTCATGAAGGTCCAGGCGATCCGCGAGGTCGATAGTCGGGGACGGCATACGACGACGCATCGCCAGTTGTTCATGCTACCCTCCGGGGCGATGGTCATCGACACGCCGGGCATGCGCGAGCTCGGGCTTTTCGACGCTGATGCGGGCATCTCCGCAGGCTTTGCCGATGTCGAGGACTTGTTCGCACAGTGCCGGTTCACCGATTGCCGCCATCAGTCTGAGCCAGGCTGCGCCGTACAGGGCGCGCTAGCGGATCAATCGCTGTCTCAGGAGCGCTGGGCGCTCTACGTCAGCCAGCAGCAGGAGAGCAAGTTCGTCCAGGACAAAACAAGCTACCTCATCCAAAAAAGAGCGCGCAGTAAATCGCTCGACATGCAAACGAAACAAATGAAGAAAAATGGAGGTCGAAAAAAATGACCATCAACGATAAATCGCTTCAACATGCCTTAAGCCAACTGTTCCAGACGACAATCATCGACGCAGATTGCCAATCGACGCCGCTGCAAGGCGGAACGGTCGGTAATGTACAATTGCTGACGGGTCATGCCGTAACGGCGGATGGCGAAAAACGGCCGTACCGCATCGTCCGGAAAACCCAGAAGAAATGGGAGCGTTACGGCGATCCGCAATCTTGGCGTCGCGAGTATGATCTGTACGCTACTGACCTGGGATCAACCTTCGCGTCGTCCTTCCGCTGGCCGCAATGCTACCATGCCGAGATGAATGCCGAGGAGGACGCATTCGAGCTGTGGATGGAGTATGTCGACGGCGTCACCGGCCTCGATCTGGCGGGCGATATGTACGAACAGGCGGCGCTGGAGCTCGGGCGTTACCAGGGCAGGTTGTATGCGGAACAGCCTGCCGTGCTCCGGAGCCTCGCCAATCTGAGTCATGCCGACCTGATGAAAAACACGTATCTGCATTACCGCTCATGGCCGCTCGTCTATGATTACGTCCGCTCGGAGGACTGCGCCTTCCCGCAGCCTGTGAGCCAGATGTTCATCGATATCGACACGCATGCGGATGAGATCCTCGCCCGCATCGAACGGCTGCCTCTCGTGCTATGCCACCGGGACTTCTGGGTGACCAACCTGATCTACAAGGACGGCAGCTTCGCAGTCATCGACTGGGATACGAGCGGCTGGGGCCGTATGGGCGAGGATATCGCCAGCCTGATCGCGGATGAAGCGGACATCGACCACATGGTCGACTACTATAAACGATGCGTCCCTGCCTACTACAGAGGCTTCGCCGAATATGCCGAGGCTCCGCCTCTCTCCGAGCAATGCGTCTATGAGTTGATCCTGCTCATGTTCGGCTACCGCCTCGTGGAATGGTATCTGCATGCCGAGGACGAGGAGACAAAAGCCGAACATCTGCATACGCTCCAGAAGATTCATGAGATGAAGCATATCGCCTTCGGTGCATTAGTTTAGTCGCCAAGTAGAGGTGCGTCGCTACGATCAGTGGGCCCATCACTGCCGATCGACGCCCCCCTTGAGAGGCGCTAGCTAGCAGTCATCACGGATTTATACGAAAAACGAATTCGCACGCTAAGCCGATAAAGGGCCAAAAGCCGCACCCCATTTTTCATTTTTGGCGGTGGCCGTTAGGCCATGTTCGATTCTAACGCTCGCCCTCGGCCTTATTTCCCTTTAAATCCAGAGGCTGCCATTCTAACGCTCGCAGGAGAGCTTATTTCGGTGAAACCGCGCTGAAACGAGCATTTTTTCGCCAATAAGCGCCGTGGCAAGTATTACAATGAAATGTGCGCCAAAAAACGGGAAATAAGCGCCGCGGCGAGCGTTACAGTTATGACGGCTTTCGCCGTTCTCCCCCTTGGTCAAGGTTTGCCAACCCTCGTGCCCCGCCATCATCCTGGCCGTCGCTGCGACAAGCGCTAGCTAGCAAAAACTCCGACCGCCCCAATAGGGCGTCGGAGTTTTTTGGTCCTATGTCGTTATTGTGATTGTTACCCATTATCACGCAAGCAACCTTACGATGCCGTAACAGCCGCTACCGTGCTCGCACGCTATGCGCCGCCAGACAGCTACCATGCTCGCACATTCCGGGCCGCCTGTGCAGCTACCGGCCCCGTACATTCCGGGCCGCTTGGGCGGCTGCCTCCATCACTACTTCTCCCAAGGTCGGATGAGGATGGATCGTCATCGCCATGTCCTCCACGGTCGCGCCCATCTCCAGCGCCAGCGCGAGCTCCGAGACGAGCGTCGACGCCTCTGCGCCGACGATCTGACCGCCGAGCAGTAGGCCGGAGGCGGCATCGGCGATTACCTTGACGAAGCCATCGTTCTCCCGCAGCGCCAAGGCCCGGCCATTGATCGAGAATATCGACTTGCCGACGACGATCGCCCGCCCTTGCGCCTTGCACTCGGACTCGGTGAGTCCGACGCTTGCCAGCTCCGGGTCCGAGAATACGACGAGCGGGATCGCCTTGTAATCGACGGCAGCGGCGTTGCCCGCGATTACATCAGCAGCTACCTTCGCCTCGTACGTGGCCTTGTGGGCGAGCGCCGGTCCGTTCGTCAGGTCGCCAATCGCCAAGATATGCGGCTTGCTCGTCCGGCATTGCGCATCCGTCACGATCAAGCCTCTGTCCGTCGTCTGCAGGCCGACCCGATCGACGCCGAGATTGCCGTCGCTATTGGGCCTCCTGCCGACCGTGACGATGGCATATTGCGCCTCCAGATGCTGGGTCTCACCGTCCTTGGCATAGCGCAGC
>Ga0160452_100567_pt1 | contig 21292 bp, 15 predicted proteins | sample HID1971I_E6MG_FD_108230 | JGI IMG/M metagenome (GOLD analysis project Ga0160452, IMG submission 108230) | Enriched millipede-associated microbial communities from UW Madison campus, WI, USA - HID1971I_E6 MG | ecosystem: Host-associated > Arthropoda: Insects > Digestive system > Unclassified ...
CAGACGGAAGCGAGGTCGATGGCTTCCTTCTGTCTGTTTGTCTTGCGAAATAAAAGTGGCTAACGTATACTTATCCCATCGATGGGAGTGAATGGAGATGCATTCCGAAAAAACGGAAAAAACGCCGATGTACCAATACATTGTCAACGATATCAAGCGCAAGATCGAAACGGGAGAGCTGCAGCCGCATGATCCGTTGCCGACGCAGATCGATCTGGCGAAGGCTTATCATACGAGCGAGATTACATCCCGCCGGGCACTCTCCGAGCTGGCGCAGGAAGGGTATGTGTACCGGATTCGCGGGAAGGGCAGCTTCGTTCAGGAGAATGCGGAGCATGTCGGCTCAAGGCCGATGCGCAAGCTGTTTTTCGCACATTCCAACTTGGAGTTGAACAGCTTCAGCCATCCCTTCTTCAGCGAAATGTTCGAGGGCATCGGGAGCGTATGTGACGAAAACGGCGTTGACTTCCATCTGTGGGACATGGGAGAGGATGATCGATTGCCGGACGATCTGAACGCCGGGATCATCCTTCTGACCAACACGGCGGTCGATTCCTTCGATATTGAACGGCTTACTGCATGGCAGCAAGAGGGGCGAAGAATGATCACCGTCCACTTCTATTATCCGCACCTCGGCATCCCCTATGTCATTGTGGACAACCTGACCGGGGGATATCTGGCGACGCAGCACTTGATCGCGCTTGGTCATCGCAGGATCGGCATGATCGTCACCGGCAAGTCGATGATGGAGTTGAATCAGGAATTTTCGCTGCGGCTGCAAGGCTATCGACTCGCCCTGTCGCAGCATCAGATTCCCTTCGATCCGGCGCTGGTCGCATGCATGGACGCGGAGCAGGAGTCGGTGAAGCTGGGAGCGGAAGGCTTCAAGCGGTTGATCGCGCTCGATGAGCCTCCGACGGCGATCTTCGCGACCAGCGATTCCAAGGCGATCGGGGCGATGAACGCAGCCAGGAGCAGCGGCATGGACGTACCGGGAGAGATTAGCATCATGGGCTACGATGATCTGAAGATCGGCGCGCTCACGTATCCCTCCCTGTCGAGCATCAACCAGAATACGAGGAAGCTGGGAGAACGAGCCGCCGAGATTCTCCTGTTCGAGCTGGAGGAGGCAGGGCGACAACTCGTCAAGGACGAAATCGTGCCGACGTTGATCCCGCGGGGCAGCACGGCCAAGGCGCCGTCTTGATCGGACGAGCGAGACGGGGATAACAATCGATAATGAGAGCAAAGGCTGTCGACGCGTTCGACAGCTTTTTGGCGTGCGTAGCAGAAGAAAAAAAGTGGTTGCGCGAGTCTGAAGTGTGAAGTATACTTTTAAACATAAAGTATACGAACTTAAAGAACGTATTCTTTGCAAGGTCAGGAACACATACAAAAAGTTTTAATCCGGAAGCGCTTTACACACATTTGAACAGGCTAAGGGGAGAATGACATGCGGAAGAAGAAAGTAATGATCTTGTTGATCAGCGTGATGATGGTCGCGGCGCTGCTATCCGCCTGCAGCAAAAACGACACCACGCCGGAAACTGATCCGACAGACACCAAGCCCGAAGGCTCGGCGGACCCGTCCGTGTCAACATTGGAAGGCGAGATCAAAATCTCGCTGCCAAACGGTTCAGCCGTCGTATGGAATGCAGTCGGAAAAGCGTACATGGATAAAAATCCGGGCGTAAAGGTGACGGTTGACCATAAGCCGCAGGAAGGCTTCAAGGAGTGGCTGACGGCTCAGTTCGCGGCGGGGACGCCCGATGTCGATCTGGTCACCAACAACGAAGTTCTCAACCTGGTCAACGATCAGAAATTCGTGGATTTCTATCCATACTTCGAAAATAACAATCCGTACACCGGCAAGACGTGGAAGGAGTCCTTTGACCTGGACGCGATGGGCATCAATCTCGAAGGCGTCGGAGCGGAGGATCATCTCTGGAATCTGAACTTCGAATCGGTGCAGATCGTCTGGGTGTACAATAAGGAAATTTTCGAGAAAGCTGGCGTGACCGAGACGCCGAAGACATTTGGCGAATTGACCGCTGCCTTCGACAAGATCAAGGCCGCCGGCTACATTCCGTTAGGGCTGGCAGGCGATGCCAACTCGATGTGGAGCAGCACGGCTGGTTGGCTCGCCCGAATCTACGCCGACCAATATTTGCGCGACTTCATCAACATTACCCGTTCCGAGCCGCAGGACTACACCTACTTGCCGGAAGTGGACGACACTTGGTCGTATGATCCAACCGATCCTTACAACGACGCGAACAGCAAGGTCACGAAAAACCCGCTGCGCGCCTGGCAAGCGATCAAGGACAAGACCGGACCGTTCCAGGTGGCGGGCAATCCGGCATGGGCCGCTTACTCGGAAAATCTGAAGAAGCTGTTCTCCTATACGCCTGACGGATTTTTCGGCGTCAAGGACACACAAGCCTACCAGCTCTTCCTGACCGGCAAGGCTGCGACGATGATGTCCACGCCGGGCTCGTACTGGAAGCTGCCGAAGGACTTCGCCGATGAGGAGAAAACGGGCGCGACGGGCGCCGTAAAGCCGTTCGAGTATGGATTCTTCAATATGCCGTCGATGGAAGGACCGGAAGTGAAAGGGGCGGCCCGTACGATCCAGATCCCGGTCGGCTCCTACGGGATCGTCAACAAATCGGCGGAACAGAACGCTCTGAATATGGACTTCCTGATGTTCCTGACGAGCCCGGAAGGCTATAAGGTATACGTGGAAGCGATCCAAAACAGCCCGGACGCTTCGCTCGACGGCGCTCCGGCGCTCAAGGACATTACGCTCCCCGAAGAGATGACGGCTGCCTTCGCTGACTTCGCGCCGATCGGGAACACGGAGGGCTACGACAGCGCGGCGAACATTCTGGCTCGCGGTCTGTGGGATTACCAGCCTTCCGTACAAGACTGGGTGGGCAGCGTGCAAAAGTATTTTGCCGGCAAGATTACAACGGAGCAATACTTGAATGAACTGCAAGCGAACATCGACAAGTATTTTGATGCTGCGCTTAAGGAACGGAATCTGGAGTTGTCGGATCTGAATACGCCGGAGAAACGGCCGCCCGTACGCAATAAGTAAGAGCACCCGATCTACACAGGCGCTTGTCGGCCTGTGTAGATTGCCCATTTTGGGCACGGGCAGATTAGCGGTATTGAAGAAAGGTAGGAAGGGCATATGAGGAGAACAGCATGGGTTCTATTGGCGATCATGCTCCTTGCGGGGCTTGCCCCGCCGAACGTGTCGGCGCAAGCGCAGTGGTCAAGCGAGGCTGCGGGAGACATTACCTCGATCGCGGTATCGACGGATGGAAGCCGCGTAGCGATGGGGAGTCACGGGTCCATAGCGGTCGTCTTCGACCGGGAGGGCGGCTCGCTATATGAGATGAGCGCGGGCAATGTCATCAATACCGTCGATCTCCTGGAAGACGGCAGTCTGCTCGTCGCGTCGGACGACAGACATCTGTATGCCTACGGATCGGAAGGGCAGCTGCTCTGGGACAGCGATCTGAAGCGTCAGGTGAAGAGCGTATCGGCATCCTCGGACGGCAAGATGGTCGCCATCGTCCTGCAGCGAGCCAAGGAGGTCATACGGGTCGATGCCGCGACCGGCGAGTCCGTAAGCTCGTTCCCTGTGGATTCGATATTGAAGACGGCGCAAGTGTCGGCCAATGGATCATGGATCGCGGCAGTCGGGGCCGATCAGTTCATCTATTTGCTCGATCAGGACGGCGAGCTGCGCAGCCGCTTCGGTGCCAATGGACAAGTCCAGTCGCTGGCGGTTACGGACGAGGGCAAGGTCGCCGTCGGTACAAATGCGAGGCAGGTAGAGCTGTTCGACGAGTCGGGCGCCAGAGTGCAGTCGTTAAGTACGCGGGATCATGTCTCATCGGTGGCATTTTCCAAGGATGGGCAGCTGCTTGGGGTTGCGGATTTATCCGGTACCTTCTATTTATTCGATGCCAGCAGCAGCATGCTTTGGGAGTCCAAGGGCGGCCAGATCGGACGCGCCGTCGCGTTTTCGCCGGACGGGACGATTCTATACGCAGGTCAGGCGGACGGCAGCATCCTGCCGTTTGATGTCGGCAGCGTCATCGCCGATGCCAAGAGTCAAGCTCAAGCGAGGACGGCTTATTGGGCTGCCGGTGCGCTCGCTGCAGGCGTTCTTCTGGCAGCGGCGCTGATTTATATGAAGAAACGGAACAAATTTGGCTTGTTCAAGGACATATGGCGCTCCAAATGGGTGTATGTCGGCCTTCTTCCCAGCTTTGGGCTTCTCTTTACGTTCATGTATTTTCCCGCCTTTTCGGGCCTGTTCCATTCGTTGTATGAGTGGCAGCCCGGCGGCACCACGACTTTTATCGGACTTGACAATTTTGAGCGGATGCTCCATGACCCCTACGTATCGAAGGGACTCGGCAATCTGGTCATTCTGATCATTACGGGTCTTCTGAAGGCGCTTGTTCCCCCGCTTATCGTTGCGGAGCTGATCTATCATTTGCGGAGCAAGAAGCTGCAATATGGGTTTCGCACGGCGTTCACGGCATCGATGGTCATTCCCGCCGTCGCCGGGTTGCTCATCTGGCAGAACTTTTACGATCCGAATATGGGGTTGTTCAACCACTTTTTGCAGCTGATTGGGCTCGGCTCGTGGACGCATGGTTGGCTGGGGGATCCGGATACGGCGTTATGGGCGCTCATTTTTATAGGATTTCCTTTTGTCGGCATCCTTCAACTGCTCGTCCTCTACGCAGGATTGCTGGCGATCCCCAATGAACTGACGGAGGCGGCCCGCATGGACGGCGCAGGCTTGCCCAGGATCATCCGGTCGATTCATCTGCCTTTGTTGGCGGGCCAATTCAAGTTTTTGATCATCATGGGTCTGATCGGCATCATCCAGGATTTCAACGGCATCCTCATCGTTACCGGCGGCGGACCGATGGATTCGACCTACGTTCCGGCCTTGCAGATGTATTATGCAGCGACCAAGTTCAATGATCTCGGCTATGCCTCCGCGCTGGGCGTCAGCATGTTCGCGGTCATTCTGGTCATCACGATCGTCAGTATGCGCTTCATCAAATCGTCGGAGGAGTAGAAAGGAGGAGTGGCTCATGTCGAATTCCGGTACGGGTCGGCAGATCGTCATCGCTGTGCTGCTGGCTCTGCTAGTCTTCCTGACGCTGGTTCCGATTCTGTTCATGATCTTAAGCTCCCTGAAGAGCAATGCTCAAATTTTGGGCGACTTTTGGGCTTTGCCCTCCCCTGCGCGGTGGTCGAACTACGGCGCGGCGTTCAACAGCATTTGGCGGTATGTTCTGAATACCGTTTACTACGCTGTGAGCGGCAGCATCGGGGTCATTATGCTGTCGGCGCTCTCGGGGTATCTGTTTGCTAAAAAGTCGTTTCCGGGGAAAAATCTGCTCTTCTTCATGATGCTGGCCATGATGATGATTCCTAGCGTCCTCACCTTGATCCCGTCATATGTCCTGTACAAAAACATGGGCTTGACCAATACGCCATGGGCGATTATTATCTCCAGCGCGGCCGGGGGACAGGTGTTTGGCAACTTCCTCTGTCGCACGTATATGGCCGGATTGCCGGAAGAATTGTTTGAAGCAGCTCGCATGGATGGCGCTTCGGAGGCGCGGGTATTCGCACAGATCGTCCTTCCGCTGTCGCTCCCGATCCTGGCGACGCTGTTCATCATGCAATCGGTCGGCGTGTACAATGATTACATCTGGCCGCTTCTGACGATCCAGGACAGCAGTCTGCAGGTGATCTCGGTCGGGCTGACCATCTTTACGAAGCAATTCGGCATTACCGACATGGGTCCCCAATTCGCTGCCTATGCCATATCCTCCATCCCTCTGCTGCTGATTTTCACGTTCGGGATGAAGTATTACATTCAAGGCATGACGCAAGGCGCGTTAAAGCTGTAGATTTTTCTAAGCGAAATTGAAGCAACGCGCACCGGTTGATGACCGATGCGCGTTTTCTGCATAGCTGCTTTTACGAGTGTGAGGCTTTATGATTCCAACAGCTCTCCGCGGATGATCGGAACATCCTTTGGCGCGTCAATCGCCAGACGTAAGTGACCCTCGTCGCTTTTGATGACCTTGATGATTATTTTTTCGTTGATGATGACGGTTTGCCCGGGTTTTCTGCCAATGACCAGCATCAGACTCATTCCTTTACCAAGAAGGTTCATAGATCGCGTTTTTCCTCCTTGTATCTTAGCATGGTCCATACGCTCATTAGTGGAACTCAAAGAAAACTTAATGTTCGCGTTTGTCCGTCACCAGCATATAGCCGGCTCTCCGAATCGTGAGGATTCGCTCGGGATTGGCAGGGTCCGCCTCGATTTTTTTGCGCAAGTTGCTGATATGTACAGCGACCGTTCGCGTATCCTCCAGGCTCTCCATTCCCCAGATGAGCTGGAACAACGCATCAGCGCTGACGATCCGATTGACGTTTTGCGCCATATAGGAGAGGAGATTGAACTCCTTCTTCGACAGAAAGATCGGCTCCTTGCCCAGATTGACGGACTGCGCGTAAAAGTCGAGTGTCATGCCCGGTAGCTCTAGCAGCTGCTCTCTTCGGCCCTTCGACACCCTGCGCAGATGAGCCTTGATCTTGGCCATCAGTACGCCGGGGCTGAACGGCTTGGTCACATAATCGTCGCCGCCATCGGATAATGCACGGATCTTGATCTCGTCTTCCTCGCGGCTGCTCAGGAACACGATCGGTGCCTCAGTATAAGGGCGCGCCTCCCTGCACCAGTCAATCCCGTTCTCGTTCGCGAGCAATATATCCAGTACGATCAGATCCGGCTCGAACGAGAGCAGAAGCTTCATGGCGTCTGGCCCGTTGTGGCTGTAGGAGGATACGAAGCCCTCGCGCTCGCAATACACCTGGACAATCTCGCATATATGCGGATCGTCATCGACGATCATGATTTTGTGCGCACCCATTTACCGTCACCTTCCTTTCGTTACCTAGAAATGAGTGTTCAAAAAGTTCGGTTTTCAGCACCGAGAAGATTGGAGGCAGGAGGAAATGAGGAGCGGTCCACGTTTTCGTAGAAAACGACCTCGGAAGCAAAAGCTACGTGAGCACCTAAGCAGAGGCTTACGAAGCTAGTTTCCTTTGGAAACTCTCATCCGACTGCATTCAAGCTTCGATGTCGAACTCGCCTCCTGGATCACTTCGTGATCAAAAGCGGACTTTTTGAACTACCTTACAAGGAATTGATATATGGAAGATGGCTCCTGTCCTGCCATCGCTCTCCGCTCGCACCGTCCCTCCATGCGCGTGTACGATCTCTCTGCAGATCGCCAGGCCGAGCCCGCTGCCCTCGACTTCCTCGTCCATGCCTGAACGCTCGTACCGATAATTGCGATCGAAGATCTGCTCGAGCTGCTCCGGTGGGATCCCTATGCCAGAGTCTTGCACGCTGATGATCGCACTGCGACGCTCTTGCGTCCCTTCCAAGGCCAGGGCAAGATGGACGATCCCGCCGACAGAGGTGAACTTCATCGCGTTGGACACCAGATTAAACAATGCCTGTTCCAGCCGTTGCGCATCCATCCAGACAATTGGCGAGTCAGGTCGTTGATCCTCCGGACTCCCGAGCTTCAGTCTGAACTCCAATCCTGCGTCGCGCACCACCAGCTCGTACTGCTCAAAAAAACGACGCAAGAAGTGAACCACATGAACCGGCTCCATCCGGTATGCGATCTGTCCTGTCTCCAGATGGGACAAGAAGGACAACTCCTCGATCATCCGGTTAATCCGGATCGTGTTATCCTGGATGTACTTCAGATACTGTTCATTGCGCTCCGGCTTGACGTTGTCCTGCACCGCTTCGACATAGCCGAGCATACTCGACAGCGGCATGCGCAGATCATGCGTAATGTAGGCCAGCAGCTTCTTCCTCCCCTGCTCGGAGTGGAGCAGCCGCTCATATGACGTGCGGAGGTCGTCGTGAGCTGCGGACAAGGCTTGTGTGCGTTCCGTGACGATCCGCTCCAGATTGACATTCATGTCGGTCAGTTGGGTATTCGCTTCCTGGAGCTCACGCGCGATCCGCTCTTCGTTGGTCGCCGCCCTCGTAAATCTAGACGAGAGCAGGACGATCTGTGCAATCGTAAATATCAACAGACCCGCAGGAGAGGTATTGGCGATGGGCGACCAGCCGTTGTAATATAAAAAGTCGTTGATGACCGTAACAAGCGTAACGACCGACACCAGCAGGAAGATCAGTGCGCCCTCCCTGCGCCGCATCGCCGCATGGGCCAGTCCAAGCATCAGATAGGCCATGTGCAAAACAACGATGACGCCAATGAACAGCAGCAGCTTGGAATAGACGAGCGCAGGCGTCAACAGAACGACCAGACCGAGTAGGGCAGTTACGATCCGGCTGCCCAGACGAAACCATCGCGAGATGTAATGCGGAAAAATACAATCAAAATACAAGGAAATGATAAAACCGCTCATGCAAAGGATCAGATATTCGATCTTAAACTGCAATTCCCACGGGAAATGAGGGAACCACTGGGTAAGCATCAGCTCGCCGACCAGCAAGGAACGGATGCCAAACATTGTGGTGAACAGACCAAAATACAAGGGCGCTCTATCCTTGCGCCGCAGCGCGAACAGGAACAGATGATAGACGCCGATGACCAGCAGGCTTGCGGTGATGAACATGTCTGCGGCCACGTTCAGATTGGTCCTGACCGTTAATACGTTGCTGCCGCCCAGCTCGATCGGTTTGGTGATGCCGCCTCGATTATGATGGAAGTTCGCGACTTGCATCACCAGCTCTACCGTGTCGTCAGCTGGCTGGAAGAATACCAGCTTCGTGGCCAGATGCGGGGTCACGTCATGCTTGTCCGTACCGACCTTGCCCTCCTCCGCTACAAGCTCCCCATTCACCCATAAGGTATACGCATGGAAGATAGTAGGCAGCCGCAGCGCAAGCCGTTCCCGTCGATCCTGCTCGCTGAGCTGGATCACTAGCCGATAGGTTGCAAAGCCTTCGCTGGCGAGCTGTTGCCCATCCATCGGGTAGCCTAGCCAAGAGCTGGGGAGATCGATATATCGCTTCGACTCGTCTCCGCCCGCTATGCGGCTCCGTATCTCCTCCGGCGACAACAGCTCATGCCAGTAAAATGTCCATTCCCCCTGCAACTTGAGGGGATGCTCGACGATATGAACCTGTGTTAAGTCCAGCCGGCCTTCCTTGCTCTTTATATCGGGGGAGTCCGGCACAGACACGACAGCATAGCTTGCGATCAAGCCGATAGCAACGACAACAGCCAGTTGAAGCAAGATAGAACGAGTACCGAATCGGAGAATGCCCCTCATCATGAAGTCGACCCCAATCTACAAGATGCGCTATAAGTAAAGTTTAAATTCCTTCCATAATAGCATGAAAAGAAAAGGTGCTGACGAAAATAAAGTTTTCTTTACGTTGTATTAGCGGAGGGACGCGTTCAAATCGCTTCGGGGGATCTAGTGATTGGTATATAATGTAAGCGGAAAGGACAGCCTAGAGACTAAAAAGGCCGTTGCGTAAGGAGGTTTTGGGCTTGAAGGATCATCTAATCATTTTGCTGCGGAGCTTTTCGTCATTCGTCATCCTTATGATCATTGCGAGAGCATTAGGCAAGCAGACGCTCTCCAATATGAACTTTCATGAGTTCGTGACAGCAGTCATCCTGGGAGCGATTGCTGCGAATTTTGCCTTTAATGAAAAAATCGAAGTGGTTCATATTCTTATTGCCATGGGCGTATTTACGATTACGTCCTATATTCTGTCCAAGCTCTTTTTGAAGTTCCGGAAGTTCAAGATGTGGACCGAAGGGACGCCAACCGTTCTTATTGAAGGCGGCGTGATTCTCGAGGAGAATATGAAGAAGAACAATATGACGATGGATTCGTTGAATGAGCAGCTGCGTCAAAAAGAAATTTTTGATATCAAGGACGTCGAATATGCGCTCCTCGAGATTAACGGCATGCTGTCGGTTCAGAAGAAAAAAGAGCTGCAGGCCGTTACGTTAAAGGACCTGCAGCTCAAGGCCGGTCCGGCGCCTCAATACCCGATCGAGCTGGTCATCGACGGGCAGCTCTTGAGCGATACGCTGCAAGCCAATCGTATCCCCGAAGCCTGGCTGCTTTCCCAGTTGAAGGTGCGCGGCAAGAGGCTGGAGGATGTGTTCTACGCTGTCAAGGGCAGCAACGGGCAGCTCTATGTGGATGATTACAGGGATCATCTCCGGCATCCCATTGATGTGGAATAATGATTACGGATGACGAGGGCGGTCATGCGTGATGATGTCGATGATCTGCCGCATCGCGCGTTTCGCTTCCGGGATAGGGAACACCGGGAACACATGATTCATTTTTGGATACTCGTAATAGTTGATCGCGACCTTTTCGCGATCGGCTCGCGCTTTGAGCCTGCGCGCATCAGGGAGGAAAAACTCGTGCGTGCCGATAAACAAGCTGATGTTCCCCAAGCCCTGCAATGGCCCGTTGATCGGACTGACGAGATAATCGTTTGTTGACGATTTCCCGGCATACGCTTTGCCGGACTCAATCAATAGCTGCAAATTCAACATCGGCTCCTTGCGGTCCATAGCCGCCACCTCCGGATGGCTGAGAGAGACGTCAAGCCACGGAGAGAGCAGGATAATGTTGCCCGGCTGCGGAAGCCCTTCGCACAATATTAGCTGGGATAACGCCAGGGTCAGTCCTCCGCCGGCGGAGTCGCCCATGATGACGATACGGTCTGGCGATGTCTTGGTCAGCAGATCCTTGTAGATGGGGAGTACCTGGGCGAAGGTCTCCTTGTAATCATAGGTCGGCGCCTTCGGATAGATGGGCACGGTGATCGTGCCGTTCAGTTGTTGGGCTAATCGATGCAAAAAGCGCCAATGCCACATCAGGGGCTGTTCAGTATAGCCGCCGCCAGGCAAAAACAAGATTTGTCTCTGATTGGGCTCGGCGGGGGATTTAAGTAAGTACGTATCGATAGAATAACGATTGGATTTTAAAATACCGTATTTGCGTTGCAGCTTTGTGGGCAGCACATAAGGAGCTTGATTCTCGATCTTTTTTTTCGCCAGATAGGGACCGGGGTCAAACTTGTTTCTCGTGAGCTTCAACAAGCACTCGACCAGAAAGCTTTGCCAGCTTCTCATCGTATTCGCCCTCCTCCATGTAAGATGCCTCGTACTTGCGTATACTTCCCTCGATATCTGTATAATAGCAGACCAATGTGATAAAATATATTTAATTAAAATTAATCATCCTAAATAATTATTTAAGGTTGTGCCACTATGAATCTCACTCAGCTTTACTATTTAGTTACGGCCGCCAGCTATGGTTCCTTCACGAGGGCTGCCAGCGTGCATCATATGACCGTACCGACGATTAGCCAATCGATCAGACAGCTGGAGGAAGAGCTGGACACGGTTATTTTTCATCGGACCAAGAAAGGGATCGCGGTCACGAAGGAGGGGGAAGTAATCCTCCGGCATGTCTCCTCAGTCCTCAAAAGCCTGGACGTGATGAAGCAGGAGCTGGCTCAGCTCAAAGGCGAACGGGCCGAGCAATTCATCATCTCGACGATCCCGGGGATGGTATCCCAGGTCGTCCAGGCGACGATCGAATTTGCAGAGCAGTATCCCTGGCTCAATGTCCAGATGATCGAGGGAGATACGCAGACGGTCATGCAGCAGGTCAAAGACGGCTATGCAAGCATGGGCTTCGTCTCTTACAGCGCCAAGCAGCAGCTCGATCCCGCCCTGGAATGGACGCCGATCATCCAAGGGAAGGCCGTCTTGATCGCGAGCAAAGGTTCAGCCTTGAGCGTATTGAGAACCGTGTCCGCGGAGGATATCAAAAATGAAGTGTTTGTTTTGTTTAACGATGAGGATATCGAACGGATCGCGCAAAGCCTGATCGCTGAGCATCCCTCCAACCGAATCGCGCTCTCGACGAACAATATGGAGGCGCTGTATCAGATGGTGGTTAGAGGAAAGGCGGTGACGATTGGTCCGGATTTCATTATTCGGGCTTTGCCGCCTGACCGCCAGGAGCAACTGGTGACGATCCCGTTAGCGAAGTATCAGACAGAGCCTGTGATCCTCGGACGGATCACCAGAATCAAGGATCGAACTGCCAGGCTGACAGAGGCATTCACGGCCAGGCTGGCTGAACTCTGCCAAGGAAGCTAATAGTAGGTTGAGCCAAACAGGGAATTGGAAATCCATAGGGAATTATTACTAGGGCGTGTCTGCATACTCGGAGGGTAGCAGATTGGGCTGAATTTTCGTTCCATGCAAGGAACTTTTGTGAAGGCGTACCGGGGGTACGGCAAGCAAAAGTGACGCCGCAGGGGGCGGAAAGGCGGTCTAAGATGCCCCTGAGCGGGTGTGCAGACACGCCCTAACTGAGGGGTGTGGTTGAATCTTCATTAGAGGGGGAGTACAACGATTATGTATGCAGGCAGGAAACAAGCGATCATGAGCGGGGAAACATCGCTCGGCATCGAATTCGGATCGACGCGCATCAAGGCGGTACTGATCGACCCGCAGGGCCAGACGCTCGCATCGAGCAGCTATGCGTGGGAAAATCAATTGGTGGGCGGGTACTGGACCTATGATCTCAAGGAAATGCTCCAAGGCATGCAAGACGTCTATCGTCTGCTGAGGCAAGAGGTGGAGGAGAAGTATGGCGTCACCCTGCAAAAGCTCGGCGCGATCGGATGCTCGGGCATGATGCAGGGCTATATCGCTCTAGACCATGCAGGGGAGCTGCTCGTACCGTTCCGCACATGGCGCAATGCGACAACCGAGGCTGCCGCCGCAGACTTAACCGAGCGATTCCGCTTCAAGATCCCTCAACGCTGGAGCATCGCGCATCTGTATCAAGCGATGTTAAACGAAGAGGAGCATGTCCCGCAGATCGCTTACCTCACGACTTTATCCGGTTATGTGCATTGGCTGCTGACGGGCCGCAAGGTTCTCGGCATAGGGGATGCGTCTGGGATGTTCCCGATCGATCCCGCGACCCGCAGCTATAATGAAAAGATGGTGGAGCAGTTTGACGAATTGCTGACCGCTCGAGACTGTCCGTGGCGGCTGGAAGCGATCCTGCCCCAGGTGCTCGTCGCTGGCGAGCCGGCCGGGGCGCTTACGGAAGCGGGGGCGCGGTTGTTAGATCCGACAGGCGTTCTGGAGCCTGGTGTGCGGCTTTGCCCGCCTGAGGGCGATGCCGGGACAGGCATGGTCGCTACGAATAGCGTGAAGCCGCGTACCGGGAACCTCTCCGTTGGTACGTCGATCTTTGCGATGCTGGTGCTGGAGGACCACCTGTCCAGGGTTTACCCGGAGATCGATATCGTGACGACGCCTGAGGGCAGCCCGGTCGCGATGGTGCTCGCGAACAACTGCTCCAGCGATATCAACGCCTGGGTCGGCTTGTTCCGCGAATTCGCCGAGGCGATGGGGATAGAAGCGGATATGAACCAGCTATTCGGCGTCTTGTTCAACAAGGCGCTGGAGGGCGAGGCGGATGGCGGCGGCTTGCTGAGCTACGGCTATTACTCCGGCGAGAACATCACCGGGTTTGCCCAAGGGCGCCCGCTGTTTGTCCGTTCTCCGGAGAGCCGCTTCACGCTCGCCAACTTTATGCGCGTGCATCTGTATACGGCGTTTGCTGCGTTAAGGCTCGGCATGGATCGTTTGCTGCATGAGGAGGGCGTAAGGTTTGAGCGGCTTCTGGCGCATGGCGGGTTATTCAAGACGCCGCATGTCGGTCAAGCCATGTGCGCTGCAGCGCTCGATGTCCCGGTCGCCGTCATGCCGACGGCTGGCGAGGGGGGCGCCTGGGGGATGGCCGTATTGGCAGCCTATAGCGCGAGCAAGGGGCAAGAGGAGAGTCTGGCCGATTACCTCGCTGCCCGTCTGTTCAAGGACGAGGAGGGTCATAAGGCTCGGGAGGTTCGGCCCGCAGCTGAGGACGTGGAGGGATTTGGCATGTTTCTGGAGCGTTATAAGGCAGGGCTGGCTATCGAGCAGGCAGCGGTCGAGCATTTGGTACCAAACGGTAAGGGCTGAGAGCCGTAACGGCTGGCGATGTCGTTATCCTTGGTCCTCGTTCATGCTCCGTTCATAGAGATGTCATATAGTGGACATCTGGATGAGCTAGATTTGGGAGAGCGGACGTTGGGACAACCTACAGATAACGACAGGAGCCGATCAAAATGACACAACAACAAGGAACGCGGACCAGGGGACGCATAAAAAAATGGCTACTCCTTTCACTTAAGGCCATCGGTATAATCGCGCTTTTATTTCTGGTGTTTTGTGCGGTCGTATACACAGTGAACAAAGTCAGCAGCCATGCGGAGCAGAAAAAATTGGTGCCTTATGGTCAGCATGTGACGGTGGATGGAAAACAGATGAATCTGTATATTCAAGGCGAAGGCGAACAAACGATTGTCATGTTGCCCGGTTTTGGAACCGCGTCGCCTGCGCTGGATTTCAAGCCGTTAATCGATGAACTGTCTCCCGACTATAAAGTCGTGGTCGTCGAGCCCTTCGGGTATGGGCTGAGCGATCGGACCGACAAGGAGCGCGACACGAGAACGATTGTCCATGAAATTCATACCGCCTTGCAGTCGCTAGAGATCGATCGCTATATCCTCATGGGACATTCCATCTCCGGCCTCTATAGTCTGGATTATGTGAATCAATATCCGGATGAAGTGACGGCATTCGTTGGGCTGGATAGCAGCGTGCCGACGATCAGCGAGCAGAAGATCGACTCGTCGGCGACGACTCCGGTAAAATGGTTTCGCGATCTTGGCTTCGCCCGTATCCAAGTCAAGCTCGGCGACGATCCCTATGACGAACTCCCCTATGATGCGTCTACCAAGGAGCAGTTGAAGATTTTGACCCACAAGAACATGTATAATACGACGCAGCTTAATGAAATCGAACAGATGTATGACAATTTCCAGTCGGCGCAGCAGCAAGCTTTTCCGCCCGAGCTGCCTGTCCTGCTGTTCGTCCAGGCGCAGCATCCGACCATGGATCAATGGGTTCCCGAGCACGAAAAGCAGATCCAACACTCCATCCATGCGCAAATGGTGTTGTTGGAGGGGGATCACTACTTGCATCGAACGCATGCCAAAGAAATCAAAGCGAGCTTAAGCGAGTTTATGGCGATATTGCAGCCATGAGACGGAATTACGGCGAGAGAAGAACTGAGGAGCAGCCTACGGGCTGCTTCTTTTTGTGAGGGGAGGGCTGGGCAGCACGCGAATCCTGCTGGAGTATGCTCGAGCCAAATTTGACAAGTGACAGGTTGTCATAATATACTTTTCTCAAAAGTGACAGGTTGTCATTCCTATCAAGGTAGAGGGGGAGGATTATGCCTAAGGCGTTGTTTTTTACGATTCCCGATGAGAAGAGAAAACGCATTATCGAAGCTGCAAGGCATGAGTTTTCCAGCCAGCTGTATGATAAAGCCTCCATCAATCAAATCATTAAGGAGGCGGATATTTCCCGAGGGAGCTTTTATCAATATTTTGAGGATAAGGACGATCTTTATTTTTTTACGATTGAAACGATTATCAAAGCTACCGCTTACACGTTTCTAAAACAATTTATAAGTTCACAGCCGAACGATATTTATGCGGTGTATCGGGCGTTGTTTGCTTATAATCTTCAAATGCTTTCAGAGGGAGAGTACAAGGAGTTTTTCAGAAATATGTATTTTGGCTTGAATTATCGTCTTCAGCAAGGATTAAAGGCGATCTTTAGCTCGATAAGGGGGGAAATGCTCGACTACCGGCTCGATCAGCTTCGACAACAATCCGGCTATGACGGCCCTTTTTTTCAGGAGTTGATGACGATTCTGGAGCTGAACAACAGAGACTTGCTCATGCGTTATATCTCTCAGCCGATGGATATCGCGACGATCATGGACATCTATGATCTGAGGATCCGGGTCATCCGCACGGTTAGCTAAAACAAAGGAGGCAAGGTTATGAACGAAAGGACGAGCAAAAGAAAAATGAAGATCGTGGTCATCCTTCTCGCTGTGGGCGTATTGCTCGCAGTCCTCTATCCGCTGGCACGGGGAAATACGAAAGAGCAGTACAACAGCATCTCGCAAACCGAGATCAGCCATCCGGAGCCTCGTACCGTCAGGGGGGAGCCATATAACGAGCTACTGGTCGTCTACCGCTATTTTCACCAGCTCCGGGCCGGTGTGTATAACGATATCGGCAAGCCGTTGATTAGCGAGGCGGATTTTGCCGCCATCGATACAGACGCGGTGAAAAAGCAGTTTGGCGCGATGACGGTGCTGAAGAACGGCCCGAGATTCTGGGTGATGGATGAGATTACCGGCTATTACAACGGAGCGGAGCGGACGATTGCCGGCCATCCTATGAATCAGCCCGGCATTCTCGATCTCTCCCTCTCGGATCTGAGCAACCGTAAGCCCTACAGCGAGCATCTGGTCACCCGCAAGACGACTTATACCTTCAAGAAGGGCGAGAAGGTGTATGAGCTGGTGTCCGATCAGAACGAGGTGTATACCATGCAGTCGGCCTCTCGCGAGATTGACAAGACGTTGACCATTCAGGATCTGGATAACCTTGGGGCAAGCTTGGCGTTGCCTGAAGGCTGGGATTACCGCGTACGAGTGCTGGATGAGGATGTCACCTATTACATCGATGGCACAGCATCTGTTATCCAGGACGAGTTGCAAAACAGCTATCAAAAAAATCCGCCTCAAGCCTAAGGCCGGGAGTGGTCGAGGAGAGAACATATGCGAAGGTTAAAAAAGACATCGATCGTGATTGCCGCAGCTGCCCTCCTGGTTTTGGCTGCTGTGACGCTGTTGCAGATTTTCCTGTATGGCAAGCTGCTGCCTGGACCTGACGAGCCGGAGCTGACGATTAATAAACCCGACGCGGTGAGCGACAATAAAATGGCCTGGAGCTCTGGTTATTACCCCACGATCTGGCCCAGTGAGCATGCGGATCTGGTCCGCTCCCACGCTGTGCTCTCCGAAGGTCTCCCCAAGGGCTTTGACAAGACCAGGCTGCATGTAGCAAGCACGGGCATCTATATGCCTACATGGGGATATACAAGGGGGTCAGATGACGTCTATGTGATCGGCGGAAGTCCGCAGTTCATGACGACATTTACGGAATCCATCAAGCAAGGCCAAGGCTTATCGAAGCTTAAGCTCCTGACGTATACTGCAAAGGATATGTGGAGCGACGATGTACCCTATGTAGCAAAGATTAATATCGAAGCCGATGAAAAGTCTATCCTGGCTCTCGACAAAGGGGATACCGTCAACTATACGGGCGGCTTGCTGATGCATGCCAACGGCTACATGTATGCTGTGTCCCAATCCGTTCTTTATAAAATTAATCCTGACACCATGGCCATTGCCAAAAGCGTGGCGTTGCCCAAGGTGGGCAACAGCTTAACCGACTATTGGACCACGTACAATGGCCTTCAGGTACTCGACAATGGGGAGCTTGTGCTCAAAGGCTTCCATCTCTTGAATAATGCCGAGCTGGACGGATATTTGCTGCTGGTTGATCCGGATACGCTGGACATTGATATCAAACAAAAGGCAAGGGTCTCCTCTGCCAGATTGGCTATCGAGGATAACTACCTTTATCATGTCAATGCTGAAGAAGTGTTGCGCTTTCATATGACCGACAATGGCTTTTCGAGAGATGATAGCTACACCACCGCATATCGAACCCAGGCGGATAAAAGCACGCAAGCAAGCTCTCCGATGCTGTTGCCTGGCATAGACAGACTGGTTTTTGCGGATAATACCGCGCCAGGCGCTCAGACTCCGATAAAGCTGTATACGAAATCGACGAAAGACAGCAACGACAAGCTGCAATCGGCTCAAGCCTTCACGACCGATAAGCCGAGCTTTAACTTCTTCATGGTGGGCGGCGACACGTTTGTCAACGATATTGTGGTCTACTATGACCCGCTCAACAATCTGGTCTCAGCGAACAAAATTCATGCCGATGGCAGCATCACGCTGCTGTGGGAAAAAGAAAAGATGAAAGCAAGCGCCTCTCCGGCAATTTCCGTGGAAAACGAACATATTTATATCGACGATTATGTGGACGGCAAAGACCATTTTGTCATCCTGGATCTTGGCAGCGGCGAGGAGCTGGGAAGGGTAGAGCTTCCTGCCACGTTGCCGACTGTAGGGACTATCTTTGTTGGTGAGCAGGAGGACGTATTTATCCTGAGCAGCGAAGCCGGTAAAGAGACCGGCTATGTCAGTCGAATCACTGTCGGTCCATAGCTGGTGTTACGAGGCTGTGGATCGATAGTCCTAGAGGAATGGCAACTCGTGCAGGCATGTCCCAACCCCCTTTTAGAACAAGCTTGAATGTTCTATAGGGGGTTTTTTCAGTATTTTGTGAGAATCGATCGTTATAATCGAATGATGATGGGCACAAGAATTCGATTCTGGGACGAAGGGGAGACCTTAATAATGAAAACAACGAGATATAAGATGCTGGTACTGTTTCATGTCCTGCTCTTGCTGACAGGCATGATCCCGATATGGCCGAGCACGGTGTCGGCTGAAGCTGAACCTACATACCCGGAGATAATTCAAAAGGCCTATATTCCGAATCAACCGAGTGGAGCGGACTATGGCACCTTGGATGTCGTTAATCTATCCGATTTTACAGTGGAAAAAGGGAAGATCGAGGTGGGTAAAAATCCAAACGCGGTCGGATTTAATCCAAACGGCACCCAAGTTATCGTCGTAAATAGCGGGGATAGCACCGTTTCGGTCATTGATCCGTCAACGGACACAGTTGCCGCAACGATACCTGTGGGCATATGGCCCAATGATGTCACGTTTAACTCGGATGGCAGCAAGGCGTATGTTTCTGACCATGGCTCGACGATTTCTGTCATTGATATGAACGCCTTGACCGTCATTGACACGATTCAACTGAACGAGATCCCGCTTGCTTACTTCGCTGCGGGTAATAAGCTGTACGTGTCGGCCAAAAATAATTTTGGCAATGGCAAGCTGATCGTCATCAATACCGATGACGACGAGGTGGAGACCTCGATCGACACGGTTGATTTTCCGGAAGTAATGGGCGGTAATCCTCAAGGCACCAAGCTCTATATTGTCGGTAGAACGGTAGGTATGAACATGTGGATTATCGATACCGCGACATTGACCGTGGACAAGAAATTGGACGCAACGGCCAATCAAATCGATGTCAGTCCGGACGGGTTATTTGTCTATATGTACCTGGGAAATACGTATGCTACCTATGATACGGTGAACGATTATAGGCAAGTGTCTTATCCCCGTATGAATTGGTCTGGGGCGTGGATCGATAACGGCGGTCTTTCCACTGACGAGAAGGTTATGTATCTGTTAGACAACAGGAATAGCAAATTAACGACTGTCGACACGGAAACGGGGAGTACCCTGCAGACGATCGACTTGAGCCCGAATATTTCGCTGGTGGACTCCAATCGTTTCATGGCTTCGATTGACGTCGCGACCCGAAGTGTGCCCACCTATACGGTTACCTTTGATTCGCAGGGAGGCAGTCCGGTAGCGCCGCTGACCTCTGTTGTGACAGGGAACCTGATTAAACGACTGGAGCCGGTCTCGCCCACCCGCGATGGACTGAAGTTCGTTGGCTGGTACAAGGACGCTGAAGCGACGACCCGCTGGAATTTCTATAAGGATCGCGTAGTTGCCGATGTGACCTTGTATGCGAAGTGGGAGGATAAGAAGACGGCTCTGCTGCATAAGGCCTATATTCCCAGCCAGGAGGAAGGGGCGCTCGATGTCGTCGACCTGGATGACATGTACATCGAAAAAGGGAAAATTCGATTGGGCGCCTACAAGGCCTCTGATATCGCCCCGGTGAGCGCCGTACTGAAGCCAGATTTCTCACAGTTGTTTGTCGGCAATAGCAGGAACCGTTCCGTCTCGGTCATCGATACGACCACGGACACGGTAATTAAGAACATCGATCTCTCTTCCAATGCGGACGGGATCGCCTTTAATCCGGACGGCAGCAAGGCTTATGTCGTAACGGGCACGACGATTACCGTCATCGATACGAGCGCGCTCGCCGTCAGCAAGACGATTGCTTTGCCGTACTACACAGGGAACAGCATCGTCAATATCGGGAATCGGATATATGTCATATCCGTGTCGGCGCCTCCGTTTCAGGGCATGTTAAGCGTCATCGATACCGACACCGACCAGGTCGTAAAGGTGCAAGGGATCGGGGATTCTCCCTACGGAATGACGGTTCATCCGCAAGAAGCGAAATTATATATCGGAAATCGCGCGAAGTATGTGTCAGTTATTAATCTGGACACTTTGAAGGAAGAGGGGAAAATCCAGCTATCCGGTGCAGGAGCGTCAGATACGCCCTCCGAAGGAATCGAAATCAGCCCTGACGGGGCATATCTCTATGTCGGGCAAGATGTGAACTGGCAAGGCGTCATCGATGTCATAGACACACGAACGAACACCGTCGCCAAGCAGCTTCAGACCGGCGGCTCGGGTGCGAATGCGATCAACGTAAGTCCGGACGGATCGACCCTGTGGACGACCAATGTTATCACCCATACGATGAGCGTCATCGATGTGGAGACCGGGGAGCGGCAATCCTACTCTCTAAGTCGGCGACCGACAGCAAAGGGTGGCTTCACGATTCCGACGGCTCAGCTTGTCAAGCTGCTGCCGAAATATACAGTTACGTTTGATGCGAGCGGCGGCAGTACGGTCGCTCCGCTAGCGGAGGTGCGCCAAGGGTCCAGAATTGCCGAGCCGCAGCCTCCGACTCTGGAGGGCTATGCCTTTGCCGGTTGGTACAAGGAGGAGGCGCTGGAGCACAAGTGGAATTTTCAGTCGGATAAGGTAACCGGGGATGTGACGCTTTATGCGAAGTGGGGCAGACCGGTAACGGCATCTACGCTGGACGAGCCTGTGCCCGGAACGCAAAAAGGAACGACAGCTTTTGAAACGGCGGTCGACTTAAATTATGCTTTGGCGGTTAAAACCTCTGCCACACCGATTGCTCATCCTGTGGAAGGCGATCGTCTGTCAGCGACTGAAGTCGATGTCATCCGCAATTACCAGCTGCAGGACGATGTGACGGGCGTCGGTTCGAGAACAAGCAAGTATATTGCTTTGTATATCGTGG
>Ga0160452_100569_pt1 | contig 21238 bp, 19 predicted proteins | sample HID1971I_E6MG_FD_108230 | JGI IMG/M metagenome (GOLD analysis project Ga0160452, IMG submission 108230) | Enriched millipede-associated microbial communities from UW Madison campus, WI, USA - HID1971I_E6 MG | ecosystem: Host-associated > Arthropoda: Insects > Digestive system > Unclassified ...
CATCATCGCTTCGAGCTTGCGCAGCACCCGGTCCGAACGCCAGTCCTTGGCCAGCTCGACCGCCGACCGCTGCAGATTGCCGTGATGCTCCTCCAGCTTGGCCTCGAACTTCTCGAACAAGGTGATCGCATCCGCGACCGAGCCGGCGAATCCGGCCACCACCTGACCGCGATACAGCCGCCGGACCTTCTTGGCGGTGCCCTTCATCACCATGCTGTTGCCGAAGGTAACCTGGCCGTCTCCGGCGATTGCGGCTTTGCCGCCGTGGCGCACCGCGCATATTGTCGTCGCATGAAACTGCATCTCCATCCGCTTTACCCCCTTTGCAGATTAGCTTCCTGATACCGAGCAAGCGCCTCTAACGCGCGATTGGCGATCTGCTCGTTTTTCTCCTTTTTGTTGCGGATCCGCTGTCCGAGCGGCGGGAACAAACCGAAGTTGGCGTTCATCGGCTGGAAGTGCTTGAAGTCGGCAGTCGTAATATATTCAGCCATACTGCCGAGCGCCGTTTCCGGCGGCAGCACGAGCGGATCGAGCCCTTGGGCCAGCCGTCCAGCGTTGATGCCCGCGAGCAGCCCGGAGGCCGCCGATTCGACATACCCTTCGACGCCCGTCATCTGACCGGCGAAGAATAGCGTGTCTCTGGACTTGAATTGGTAGGTCGGCTTCAGCAGCCGCGGAGAATTGATAAATGTATTGCGATGCATGACGCCGTAACGCACGAACTCGGCCTGCTCCAGCCCAGGGATCAGCGAGAGCACACGCTTCTGCTCGCCCCACTTCAGATGGGTCTGGAAGCCCACCAGATTATACAGCGTGCCCGCCGCATTGTCCTGCCGGAGCTGGACGACCGCGTGCGGCAGCTTGCCGGTATGGGGGTTGACAAGGCCGACCGGCTTCATCGGTCCGAACAGCAGCGTCTGCTTGCCTCGTTTGGCGATGGCCTCGATAGGCATGCAGCCCTCAAAGTATATTTCCTTCTCGAACTCCTTGAGTCCCGCCGTCTCGGCTTCGACCAACGCCTCGTAAAAGCGCTCGAACTCCTCCTCGGTCATCGGACAGTTGAGGTAAGCGGCCTCTCCCTTGTCATAACGGGAGGCCAGATACACCTTGCTCATGTCCAACGAGTCCTTCTCGACGATCGGCGCTGCCGCGTCGTAGAAGTAAAAGTACTCTTCGCCCATCAGCTGCTGGATCTGCTGCGAGAGATCCGGCGACGTGAGCGGGCCGGTAGCGATGACGACGATCCCCTCGCTCGGGATCTCGGTCAGCTCCTCCGTGCGCACCTCGATGAGCGGATGCTCGCGCAGCGCGCCGGTGACGGCCGCCGAGAAACCCTCGCGATCCACCGCAAGCGCCCCGCCCGCCGGCACGGCATGACGGTCGGCGCTGGCGAGGATCAGCGAGTCGAGTCGCCGCATCTCTTCCTTCAACACGCCTACTGCGTTGGCCAGGCCGTTAGCGCGCAGGCTGTTGCTGCAGACGAGCTCGGCGAATTTGTCGGTATGATGCGCTGGCGTTCGCTTCACCGGACGCATCTCGTATAGCGTAACCGGGACGCCCTGCGAGGCAATCTGCCACGCCGCCTCGCTCCCTGCGAGTCCAGCGCCTACGACGGTTACGTGTGGTTTGCTTTCACTCCATGTCAATGCATTTCCCTACTTCCTTCTTTATGCTTCCTGCTCTTCCGGCAGTTCCTCTGTATGATCGCACGACGTGCATTTGAGCTTGCCGCCGCTCCGGTTGCGCTTCTCGACCATCGCCGAGCCGCAGGAAGGACAAGGCTTGCTGACCGGTTTGTCCCAGGACACATAGTCGCACTCGGGGTAACGATCGCAGCCATAGAAGATCCGACCTTTTTTGCTGCGCCGCTCGATGACCTTGCCTTCCTTGCACTGCGGACAGGCAACGCCAACTTCTTTGATGATCGGCTTCGTGTTGCGGCATTCCGGGAATCCCGAGCACGCGAGGAACTTGCCGAAGCGTCCCATCTTGTAGACGAGATGACGTCCGCACTTCTCGCAGATCTCATCGGATACCTCGTCCTGGATCTCGATCTCCTTCATCTCTTCCTCGGCGACCTCCAGCCGCTTCTCGAAGGACGAGTAGAACGATGCCAGTACCTTCACCCAATCCTCACTGCCTTCCTCGACATGGTCGAGGTCGTCCTCCATATGAGCGGTGAATTCCGCATCGAGGATCTCAGGGAAGAACTCCTCCATCAACTGGATGACAAGGTCGCCCAGCTCGGTCGGCACGAACTTTTTCTCCTCGATCGCCACGTAGCCGCGCTTCTGGATCGTCTCCAGGGTTGGCGCGTACGTACTTGGGCGTCCGATACCCAGCTCCTCAAGCGTCCGTACCAGTCGGGCTTCCGTATAGCGCGGCGGCGGCTGGGTGAAGTGCTGCTTCGGCTCGATCTCTTCCCGCTCCACCTTGTCCCCTACGGCGAGCGGCGGCAGGAATTTGTCCTCCTCGGTCGTACCGTCGTCATTGCCCTCGACGTACACCTTCATGAAGCCGGGGAACTTGAGCTTGGAGCCTGTCGCCCGGAAGACGACGGAACCAACGTTCAGATCGACGGTCATCGTGTCCAGCACGGCCGAAGACATTTGACTGGCCAGGAATCGCTCCCAGACGAGCTTGTAGAGCCGATACTGATCACGCGAGAGGAATGGCTTCATCTCCTCCGGCTCGCGCAGCGGCGACGTCGGACGGATCGCCTCATGCGCATCCTGGGCGCCGGCGTTTTTCTTCGTGTAGACGCGCGGCTGCTCCGGCACGTAGTCGGCGCCATACTTATCGGTAATGTAGACTTTGGCCTCTTCCTGGGCGATCGGCGAGAGGCGCGTGGAGTCGGTACGCATATAGGTGATCAGACCGACGGTGCCTTCCTTGCCCAGATCGACGCCCTCGTACAGCTGCTGAGCGACGGACATCGTCTTGGCGGCCCGATAGCCGAGCTTGCGGGCAGCCTCCTGCTGCAGCGAGCTCGTGATGAACGGCGGCGCAGGGTTGCGCAGGCGCTCCTTCTCCTTGACCTCGGCCACTTCAAAAGCGCCATCCTTCATCGCATCGAGCACCTGCTGCATCTCTGCTTCACTGCCGAGCTCGCGCTTTTCGCCGTCGACGGAATAGTACTTCGCTTCGAAGGCCGCCTTGCCGTGCTTCAGCTTGGCTGTGATCGACCAATATTCCTCGGGTACGAACGCATCGATCTCGTTCTCCCGGTCGATGATCAGCTTCACCGATACCGATTGGACGCGGCCGGCAGAGAGCCCCTTCTTCACTTTCTTCCATAATAAAGGACTGATCTTGTAGCCGACGAGCCGGTCGAGGATGCGCCGCGCCTGTTGCGCGTTGACCAGGTCCATGTTGATTTTGCGCGGCGTTTTGAATGCGTCCTTGACCGCCTGCTTCGTAATCTCATTGAAGACGACGCGACAGCTCTCGGTCTCGTCGAGCTCCAGATAGTGCGCCAGATGCCAAGCGATTGCTTCGCCTTCGCGATCCGGGTCAGCCGCCAGATAGACGCGCTTGACCTTTTTGCTGGCATCCTTCAGCTCTTTGAGGATGCTTCCTTTTCCTCGAATCGTTATATATTTAGGTTGAAATTGATTTTCGACCTCGACGCCAATCTGGCTTTTCGGCAAATCGCGAATATGGCCCATAGAGGCTTTGACGATGTATTTGCTGCCGAGATACTTACCGATCGTTTTTGCTTTTGCCGGTGATTCGACAATGACTAGTGAATCCGCCATCAAGCGTCCTCCTCTCTCTCCTAGTTGCCTTCTACAAGGCACAGTAAATGGAACCGGGATGTTGCTCAATCTTACGTTTTATAGTTAAATTTATCAGAACTGCGTGCAAAAGTCCAAACGGCATCCCCGTCTTGGCATGCAACGCGTCCGTCGAAGCCGGCTCCTCCTGAAGCAACCGGTAAATTCGACGCTCCTCAGCCGTCAGCGATGACGCCTCGTCATCCGGCTCCTCAGAGGCCGTCTGCAGCCCTCCGAACGCTGTCAGCGGCACCGCAAGCTCGCACAGAATATCATCCACGCCAAGCGTCAGCTTGGCCTTCAGATCGCGAATATAGGCATTGGTGCCAGCGCTCTTGGGAGAGTTGGCCGGTCCGGGCACGGCAAACACCTCGCGATTCATATCAAGCGCCTGATCGGCTGTAATGAGCGAACCGCTGCGGGCAGCAGCCTCAATCACAAGCGTGCCGAGCGATAAGCCCGAGATAATCCGGTTGCGTATGGGGAACAAACCGGGATGGCACTTCGTGCCGATCGGGTACTCGGAGAGGACGAGCCCCTCTACGCCGATCCGACGCTGCAGCGCGGTATGCTCTTTGGGGTAGGCGGTATCGATCGGCGTACCGAGCACAGCGATCGTGCCGCCAGACTCGGTCAGCGCAGCCTCATGCGCACAACGGTCGATCCCGCGAGCCAGGCCGCTGACGACTGTTATGCCGCGCGTTGCCAGCTGCCCCGACAGCTCCCGAGCCATATGCTTGCCATAGACTGTCGGTCCGCGCGTCCCTACTACCGCCATCATCGGTCCCTGCAGCAGCTCGGTCCGCCCCAGCGCATACAGCACCCACGGCGGCTGCGGGATATCCCGCAGCCACTCGGGGTACGTCGGGTCCAGACGCGTGATGATCTGCACGCCCAGCTTGCGATACAGCGCCTCCCGCTCCGCCGCATAGTCCGGTCTGAGGCGGGCGGCCAGCTCCCGCGCCTGCGCGGGCCGGATATCCAGACGTTCCCAGTCTTGTGTTGTATAGCCGACGCATGCCATGAGGGAGCGCTGCGCAGCCTTGTTAATCGTATGCCATCCTATACCATGCATCTCATGCATGGCAAACAATACTTGTCTTTCATTCCAGATGGAAGCATTCATCGCGGACACTTTCCTCTCCGTCTGCCTGCATCCTTTTCCTATTTTGCTTGACAAAGTTGCAGAATGCAAGAGACCTGTTAAGTTATAGGATAAAAAAACAGCCTTTCAAACCCCTTGTAAGGGAATTGAAAGGCTGCTTGCCTTTATTGCGCCATGCCAATCGAGGGCACGCGCATGAATCGTATGAATATGCGATTAGCCTTGACGGGTAATGCACTTCTCCAGCAGACCGCGCTCTTCGAGGACGCTCACCAGCGTCGAGCCCATCTCGGACGGCGTAGGAGCGACCTTGATGCCGCATGCCTCCAGCATAGAGATCTTCTCGGCTGCGGTTCCTTTGCCGCCGGAGATAATCGCGCCTGCATGTCCCATCCGCTTGCCCGGAGGCGCCGTCGCGCCGCCGATGAAGCCGACGACCGGCTTGGTCATGTTGGCTTTGACCCACTCAGCCGCTTCTTCCTCGGCCGTGCCGCCGATCTCGCCGATCATGATGACCGCGTACGTCTCAGGATCGTCGTTGAAACGGCTCAGGATGTCGATGAACTCGGAGCCCTTGACCGGGTCGCCGCCGATACCGACTGCCGACGATTGACCGATGCCGCGCGTGCTGAGCTGGTGTACTGCCTCATAGGTCAGCGTGCCGCTGCGGGAGACGACGCCGACATGGCCCTTCATGTGGATATAGCCAGGCATGATGCCGATCTTACACTCATCCGGCGTGATAACGCCAGGACAGTTAGGTCCGATCAGGATGGTGTCGCGACCTTCCATATAGCGCTTTACCTTCACCATGTCGAGCACCGGGATGCCCTCAGTGATGCAGATCGCCAGCTCCATGCCGGCGTCTACCGCTTCCATGATCGCATCAGCTGCGAACGGAGGCGGTACGTAGATGACCGATGCCGTTGCGCCGGTTGCCGCTTTGGCTTCCGCCACAGTGTTGAACACCGGCAGCGAGACGACCTCGCCGTTCTCCAGCGTAATCTCGACATTGGTGCCGCCTTTGCCCGGCGTTACGCCGCCGACCATCTGCGTGCCGTAATCAAGCGCGCCTTTGGCATGGAACAAACCGGTTGCTCCGGTAATGCCTTGCGTTATGACTTTTGTATTCTTATCTACCAAAATACTCATCGAAGGCTCACATCCCCTAAATGAATTCGTATGTTGACGTGCGGTTTATTTAACGAGGGCTACAATCTTCTGAGCGCCGTCCGCCATCGAATCGGCCGCTACGATATTGAGTCCCGATTCATTCAGAATCTTTTTGCCGAGCTCTACATTGGTGCCTTCCAGACGGACGACGAGCGGACGATCCAGCTCGATCTGCTTGGCCGCTTCGACGACGCCGTTGGCAATAACGTCGCAGCGCATGATGCCGCCGAAAATATTGACGAAGATGCCTTTCACTTTTTCATCCGAGAGGATGATCTTGAAGGCTTCCGTTACTTTCTCTGTCGTCGCGCCGCCCCCAACATCGAGGAAGTTGGCCGGGTCGCCGCCATAATATTTGATAATGTCCATCGTCGCCATCGCCAGGCCCGCGCCGTTGACCATGCAACCAATGTTGCCGTCGAGCGCGATGTAGCTAAGGTCGAATTTGGACGCTTCGATTTCTTTTTCGTCCTCTTCGTCGAGGTCGCGCAGCGCCACGATATCCTTGTGACGGTACAGCGCGTTGGAGTCAAAGTTAAGCTTGGCGTCGAGCGCGATCACGTCGCCGTCGCCAGTGACGACAAGCGGATTGATCTCGGCGATCGAGCAGTCTTTTTCCACGAATGCGGTGTACAGCGCAATCATGAATTTGACCGCTTTGTTGACGAGCTCGTTAGGAATGTTGATGGCATAGGCGAGCTTGCGCGCCTGGTAAGGCTGCAGGCCGACCGCAGGATCGACAATCTCCTTGAAGATCTTCTCCGGCGAATGCTCGGCGACTTCCTCGATCTCTGTGCCGCCCTCCTCGGAAGCCATCATGACGACTGCGCCGCTAGCGCGGTCGACGACGACGCCGACATAATATTCCTTTTTGATGTCGCAGCCTTGCTCGATGAGCAAGCGCTTGACTTCCTTGCCCTCAGGTCCGGTCTGATGCGTGACCAGCACCTTGCCCAGAATCTCGCTTGCGTATGCGCGCACCTCATCCAGACCTTTGGCTACCTTGACGCCGCCGGCTTTACCGCGACCGCCTGCATGAATTTGCGCCTTTACGACAACAACCGGCGTTCCCAGAGCTTCTGCTGCAGCTACCGCTTCATCAACGGTAAAGGCAACCTTGCCCTCGGGTACCACGACGCCGTATTGCTTCAGGACTTCTTTGCCTTGATACTCATGGATATTCATTCACGAAATCCTCCTATCCGAAGCTGGATCCTTGATATGTACACAAACCTTATTTATCATATCACTTTTCGTCCGAGCTTTCCTTAGTTTTCAACAAGATTGGTCAGTTTTTTTTGAGATCGCATTCATTTTTTCGTGAGAACGGTTGCAATTCACGTCGACAACGCTTGTCTTCTCCTCCTTTATACCTATTGTACACTTCCTCCCACCGCCTTAAACTGGGGATGATTTCATACTGTGCGGGCAAGGTGAGTGAAGCGTGAGAAGATGGACCCCGGGCGCCGCGCTGCGGCTGATTGCCCTCCTGATGGCACTGTTGCCCGCGAGCGCCTCGCTGCTCGCAGGCAGCCTCCCGAGCGGAGAGCCGAATAGCGCTGCCATGAACGCATCGACCCGGCAGCAGCTCTTCGAGACGCCGCCCGAGCCCTATGACGCAGTCGAGGCCGAACGGATGACTGCGCGCATCCTTGGCTTGCCGCATGGGCTGCTAGACGCGCTGATCGATGCGCACGTCCGTATCCGTCTCATCACTGGACGGCTGACAGATGAGCCGGAGATGCTCGGCTTGCGCGGCCAGACGCCGCGCGGCTGGGAGCGGAGCGGCCTGACCTGGGACGACATCCCCGGCATCGGCGGCAAGCTGGTCATCCTGCGGATCGGCTACAGCGACCACGGCCGAGGTCACGGCTCTGTCAACCTTGAGCTGCACGAGACGTTCCATGCGATCGATACGCATGTGCTGGGGCGTCTCTCCGCGTCGCGCGTCTGGCGGCTGCTCTTCGAGCAAGAGGCGCAGTCCTTGTTTGCGGGTACGCAATACGAGGATCGCTATCCCGAGGAGTATTTCGCCGAAGCGTCAGCGATGATGTTCTACTCGCCCGAGTCGCGCGCGGCTGTCGCGCTCAAGGCGCCGGCGACCCATCGGTTGCTGCAAGGACTGTTCCGCGTCTACGAATAACTTAAGCTGCCGAGCATACCCCGGTTGACAAAATAACGCCTGGCGCGATACGATATTGCCATACAAATGGGAACGTAAGGAAGCACCTTCATCCGATACTGATGGGGGTGCTTTGTCTATGTATATGAAGCTATGCAGCGCCAGCGTGCTCGGCGTCGATGGACTGCTGATCGAGGTAGAGGTCGATATCGCGAGCGGACTGCCGCAGGTATCGCTGGTCGGTCTGCCCGACCCGGCAGTGCGCGAGTCGATCGAGCGGGTGCGAGCGGCGATCCGCAATGGCGGCTGCCGCTTCCCGCTGGAGCGGATCACAGTCAACCTGGCCCCTGCCGATCTGCGCAAGATGGGGACAGCCTATGATCTGGCGATCGCGATCGGCATATTGGCAGCCAGCGGCCAGTTGTCCGGGGGGCGCTTCGAGCGGCTGTTGATCCTCGGGGAGCTGGCCCTGAGCGGCGAGATCCGGGCGGTGCCCGGCGTGCTGCCGATGCTCGAGGAGGCCCGGCGTCTCGGGCTGAGCCGGGTGCTGCTGCCAGCGGACAATGCCGCAGAGGCAGCGCTCCTGAGCGGGCTGACGCTGCATCCGGTCAGTCACTTGAGCGAGCTGCTGCACGCAGGCGCGGAGGAGGAGCTGCCGATATACAAGCCGTCGCTCCAGGATGCAGCGGCTCCAGCCCCTGCACAGTCCGGCGCAGGGGCGGCAGGCGATTACAGCGAGGTGCTCGGCCAGCATCAGGCCAAGCGAGCGTTGATGACAGCCGCCGCCGGTCGTCACAACATCCTGCTGCTGGGTCCGCCCGGCACCGGCAAGACGATGCTGGTGCGGCGGCTGCCCGGCATCCTGCCGCCGCTCGAGGAGCAGGAGGCGCTGGAGGTGACCAAAATACGCAGCGTCGCCGGCCAGCTCGAGCAGCCGCAGGCCGGGCTCATCCGGGAGCGGCCGTTCCGAGCGCCACACCACACGATCTCTGCGGGCGGCCTGATCGGGGGAGGCTCGATCCCCAAGCCCGGCGAGGTGACGCTCGCTCATCATGGCGTGCTGTTCCTCGATGAGCTGCCCGAGTTCTCCCGCGCCGCGCTTGAGGTGCTGCGCCAGCCGCTGGAGGAGCGCAGCGTGACGATCGCGCGGACGCGCGCTGTGCTGCGCTTCCCCGCCCATCTGATGCTGGCGGCTTCGATGAACCCTTGCCGCTGCGGCTATCATGGCGACCCGCTCCACCCCGAGCGCTGCGTCTGCTCGCCGCTCAAGATCGCCGCCTATCGCGCCAAGATCTCCGGCCCGTTGCTCGACCGCATCGATCTGCAGGTCGAGGTGCCCCGGCCGGCCGACGCAGCGGCCAGCCAGCCGGGGCTGAGCTCGGTCCAGATGCAGGAGCGCGTGCTCGCCGCCCGCGAACGCCAGCACGCCCGTCGACAGACGACGGGCGTGAGCTGGAATTGCGAGCTGGAGGGCGAGGCGCTGCACCGGGCCGCCCCGCTTGGCAGCGACTCGGCAGCGTTGCTGGCGGAGGCTTACGAGGCGCTTGGTCTGAGCATGCGCTCGCACGACCGCGTCCTCAAACTCGCCCGCACAATCGCCGACCTCGACGACGCCGAGCTGATCCGCACCGAGCACCTCGCCGAGGCGATACAGTACCGCTGCCTGGATCGCGAGCTGCGGTGAGATGGCAAAGAGCGTCCAGCCGCGAAGTGCGCGCAGGGCGCGAGTTGCGGCTGGACGCGTAGTGTCGCGATTGCGACGCGAGATGCGGTGAGACGGCAGCAGGCGCACAGATGCGGTAGGCCTGTGAAGCATCGCCATCTCTAATGCTCGCCACGAGAGCGTTAGAATCGCGGAAGAATGGACTGGCTAGCTTATTACGCCCGCTTGCGGACTAGACTGCTGCTACGTTCGCTGGATAACGCTCGCTGCTGCTTGGCTACGCTCAGGATAAGTCCAATAGCCAGCATATGCAGCAGCAGCGAGGTGCCGCCGTAGCTCACCAGCGGCATCGAGACGCCTGCGAATGGCGCCCACCCAAGCGACATCAGGATCGACCAGACGAACTGCAGACCCATGATCGAGACCAGACCGGCGATCAGCAGCTTGCCGAATGGATCGCGCACCTTGCTGCCGATAATGGCGGCACGGACGATAAAGGTTAGCACCAGCGCGGCAAATCCGATTCCCATCAGCCATCCGTACGTATGGATCATGAGCATAAACAGTCCTTCGCTTTCAAGGAGGGGGAGGCTCCGTTCCATCGCAACGGGACCATGTCCAAGCCAACCGGCTTGCTCTGTGACGGCTTGAAAATTAACCTGCAAATAATTACCAAAATCATCAGGTCTCAGGAACGCGGTCAAGCGCTCCAAATACCGGTGAACGCTCGTATGCGTCAAGAAGAGGATCGGCAATGCCAGTAAGCCCGAGCCTGTAATCAATGCGGTTACTTGAAGAGCTGATCTGCGCGTGAACCATACCTGTGCAAAAAAAGCTGCCACATACAAAACAAGCAACGCCCTCGTATTCGTCATCATAAACAACACAGAAGGCACGCCTAATCGAAGGATCAGTTGAATCGCCGCTGTTCTGAGCGTCCACTCGCGAGCGGGCTCCATCGCCGCTGCTGAGATGACGAGCAGGAACAAGGAGAGCAGCGCGCCATTAAAGGAGATGAAAGAGAAATCCATGAAGGCTTTTGATCCATTGGCCGGAGAAGTGAATTGCAGCAGAAGCAAGAGACCGATGGCAATAACGTAACATGGCTCGCCCAGCGCTTGCAGCTTGCGATAATCCACCCACCAAATCATCGCTGCCAGAAGAAGACCAATGACTGCAAATACGGCTTGCTTTCCAAATAAATTCGACTGACTGACATAATTCTGTAATTCGGCTACGTACATATAGAAAAGACCAAGACCCAGCATTATAGCAACGATACCAATCAGTCCCCACTCAATGACCGGCTTGTGTACCTTATTGAGCTGTCGTCCAATATCACGGGCATCGCCCATCCGGGCGACGGCGACTCGCTCGGCCTCTTGTCGCTCCACGCCCTCTGCCATCAGCTCCTCCACCAGATCGGCGATATGCCCCTCCAGTTCGCGTCGGACACTGCGGTGCGCCTTCTCCGTACGGATCTGCTCGCACACCGTCTGCAGAAATGCCGCGACGGGCTGATTTTGCAAACCCTGCTCCACCACTCTCTGCGAGGGTATCGCTGCTGCATCCGAAACGACCGCCATTTGCTGCATCTCGGACGCCAACGCAGGAGATTCGGCCGCTTTCGCTGTCAGCCGCTTCCACCACCGCTTCATGTCCAGCCCTCCCCGACAACCCGCTCTACAGCCACTTTATACGTTTGCCATTCCTGTTTTTTCTCCTGTAATCCCTGCAGCCCGTTCAATAGCTCTTTGCTTATCTTCATGCCGCCCTTCCTTTCTTGTAATTCCAAGAACAGCCCGCAATGCGTGGATTGCTAGTTATGGTGCCAGTCAAACCCGCTTGCCAACCAGACTGCTGCTACGTTCGATGGATAACACTCGCTGCTGCTTGGCTACACTTAGGATGAGACCGATAGCCAACATATGCATCCACAACGAGCTGCCGCCAAAGCTGACGAACGGCATCGACACCGCAGAAATCGGCGCCCAGCCAAGCGTCATCAGGATCGACCAGATGAACTGCAGACCCATGATCGAGACCAGACCGGCGATCAGCAGCTTGCCGAATGGATCGCGCACCTTGCTGCCGACGATAGCTGCGCGGACGATGAAGGTTAGCACCAGCGCGGCGAATCCGATCCCCATCAGCCATCCGTACGTATGGATCATGAGCGTAAACAGAGCTTCACTATAAATAAACGGCAGCTTTTGCTCCATTACAACTGGGCCATGCCCAAGCCAACCTGCTTGCTGTAAAACCGACTGAAAAACACCAAGCATATCATTATGTTCCGAATCGGCTCGCGTCAGGAAAGCGATCAGACGCTCCAGTGCATTCGCCCCAATCGAATTGTTTTTCATGAGATAAAAAACGGGCAAGGCAAATAGGCTAGAACCTGCCATCAAGGCAATCGCTTGGCCAACCGTCCTGCGCGTCAACCATACCAGGACTAAAAAAGCTCCTGCATAGAGTACTAACAAAACCCGTGTATTCATCAAGTTAAATAAAACGGCAGGCACGCCAAGCCGCAATATCAACTGCATCGCCGCTGTTCGGAACGTCCACTCGCGAGCCGGTCGCATCGCCGCTGCTGAGATGATGAGCAGAAACAGGGCCACTAATCCTCCGTCAATCTCGATAAAAGGCAGAACTATATAAGTCTTGACACCATTAATCATTGGCGAAGTGTATAGAATGAGCAGCAAAAGGCCGATTGCAAGCCCATAAATTGGTCTGCCCAGCGCTTGGAGCTTGCGGTAATCCACCCACCAAGTCGCTGCTGCCAAAAACAGACCGATGAGTACAAATACCATATGATGGGCAAACAAATTTCTCACACCGACAAGATTCTGCAGGTCGGCTACGTACATATAAAACAGACCTAGGCCCAGCATTGTAGCAACGATGCCGATCAGTCCCCACTCAATGACGGGCTTATGTACCTCATTGAGCTGCCGTCCGATATCGCGGGCATCGCCCATCCGAGCGACGGCGATTTGCTCGGCCTCTTGGCGCTCCATGCCCTCTGCCATCAGCTCCTCCACCAGATCGGCGATATGCCCCTCCAGCTCGCGACGTACGCTGCGATGCGCCTTCTTCGTACGGATCTGCTCGCACACCGTCTGCAGAAATGCCGCCACGGGCTGGCTCATCTTCTCCTGCTCAGCAGCTGTCTGTGATGCATTTGCAGTACTCCGCGACTCTGACGCCTCCGCCGTTTGTTGCCTCTTGGACACCGACGCAGGAGATTCGGACGCTTTCGCTGTCAGCCGCTTCCACCAACGCTTCATGCCCAGCCCTCCCCGACGACCCGTTCGACAGCCACTTTGTACGCTTGCCATTCCTGTTTTTTCTCCTGCAATCCCTTCAGCCCACGCTCCGTAATCCGGTAATACTTCCGTTTGCGCCCCTGCTGCTCGGACCAATACGATTCGACCCACTGCTCGGCCTCGAGCGCGTGAAGCAGCGGATAGAGCGTCCCTTCCTTCAGCGCAAATACGCCCTCCGATCGCTTCTCGATCTCCTTCACCAGCTCGTAGCCGTACAGATCGCCGCGCGCAAGCTGCGACAACAGCAGGATCGAGGTGCTGCCCTTCAATAGCTCTTTGCTTATCTTCATGTTGTCCTTCCTTTCTTTGTTCCTGGACTATGAAGATGATTATACCTCAATTATCTATGCATCGCAAATCTATGCATAAGAATAGATCAAGAAACAAAGCCTCAGTCTCGATCCACATTGTGGGGAAACTGAGGCCTGGCTGCTGTCTAACATACCTTTCATCTAAAACGCGCCTTCGTAATGGCGAATATCCTGCACTTGGAGCGTCTTGTCCAGCATAACGGTGATGACATCAAAGCGGATCTTTCGCTCTTGCATCCGCTTGCTATACATGTACATCTGAGCCATGCGCCGGAGCTTCAGCTGCTTGCGATAATCGACGGACTCGGCGGCTGTGCCGAAGCGGCCGCCCTCCCGCCGTGTGCGAACCTCGATAAAGACGAGCGCGTCCTCGCCCTCCGGCAGCTCAGCGACCATATCGAGCTCGCCCGAACGGCATCGCCAATTCGCGTCGCGGATGAGCCAGCCGATTGCTTCCAAGTAATCGCGGGCTGCCCCTTCGCCCAGCTTGCCTACGGCAACACGCGAGAGCGGCGGCTCAGTCATCCCACATCTCTGCCTTCTGATCCGATTGATAAATGAAGCTCAGCACCTCGGCGACGAGGGTATACAGCTCCGGCGGGATCTCCTGGTCGATATCCAGCTGCGAGAGCACCTCCACTAGCGAGGCATCCTCCTGAATCGGCACGCCGTGCTCGCTTGCTTTGGCGACGATCTTGTCGGCGAGCAATCCTCGCCCTTTGGCGACCAGCACCGGCGTCGCTTGATGCTCCGGGTCGTACTTGAGCGCGACGGCTTGCTTGGGCTCATGGTCTCTGTCTCGTGGTTGCTTCATGCGCGCAGATCCACCCCCCGATAGGGCTTGGCGGCATAGCCGCCGCGATCCGGCAGCTGGGCGCTGCCCGCTAGCATCCCCTTCTTCGCTTGCGCATCCTCCCGCTCCTCGGCGCTCGGCAACGGCGTGCTGCGCAGCGTCAGCAGCTGATAGCCGCTGCGCGTCATCGCCTCAGCGAGCTGACCGCGTGACGTCTCGAGCAGGCGAGCGATCGCCGGATGGTCGTTCCAGATCGTCAGACTGACGATCTTGTCGACGACCTGCACATCGACGAGCGTATCTCCGAGCTGCTTCATCTGCAGGTCAAACAGCAGTCGGCAGTTGCTCGCATCGATCTCGCCCTTGCGTCCCCGACGCGTCTGGATATGGACCGACGCCGTCTGATTGCCGTCCTGCGCGTGGAGCGGGATGAAGATCGACAGATGCGACATCATCGCGCCGCCCCGCTCCGCCGAGAGCAGCAGCTGCTGACCCGTCACCTGCTGCAATAGCTGCTGCGCCGCCTCGCGTAGCGCCGGCGGCGCATCGTCCCGGGCCGCGAGCTGCAACAGCGCGCCCTTGAGCGTCTCCTGCGCCGCAGCCGGCCGTCCGGCCTCGGCTGCGTGCGCAGCAGCTGCGCCAGCCGGGCCGCCCGACGGCAGGCCCGGCGCGCGCTCCGCCAGCGCAGCCGCGCGATCCGCGAGCGGCTGCCCGTCCGCGCCGGAGGTCGCCGGGGGCTGCGCTCCCCCGGCGGAGGCGCCTGCGGCCCCGGGAGCGGAGCCCGGGGCCGGGCGCATGAGCAGCTGGCGCTCGTGATCCACGCCGAGCCAGCGCAACATCTCCCCGACCCAGCCAGAGGCCCCGGTCGGGGCACCTGCGCCCGCCGCGCCTGCAGCGGCGGCATTCCCTGCGCTCGCCGAACCGCTCGCGGCCTGACCAGCAAAGCCGCCAGCCGGCGATCCGACTCCCGCCGAGCTGCCTGGCAGCGCAGCGCTGCTGCTCGGCCCGCCGGAGCCCGCCGATGCGCCGATGCCCGCGGACGGCGTATGGCTCGCCATCGCATTCCCCGCTCCGGCAGCCAGACCGCTCGCGTGGCCTGGAGCTGTCTGACCCGTGCTCATCGCCGAGCCAGCCGGATTGGATGGCGAGCCTGCTGCTGTCGCCCCTGCCCCGGGCGCTCCGCCGCCCGGCAGGCTTGTCGCCGACGGCCCGCCATTGATCGACGTGCCCAGCACCTGGTGCGTTGCCGCGTTCGAACCTGCAGCGCCAGCTGCTGCGTTCCCTAGCGAGACCGCCCCGGCGTTCCCCGGGGCGGTCGATGCAGCATTGCCTTGCCCAACAGGCGCCCCTGCAGACGTACCGAGCCCCACTGGCCCGGCTCCCACGCCGCCCGCTGGCATAGCGGCCGCGTTCCCTGTTCCCGTTGACGCCGCATTTCCCTGCAGCGCAGACGCTGCATTCCCCTGTGCGACAGAGCCGCCGTTGCCCTGCCCCGCATGGCCCGCAGCCCCCGCGCTTCCTGACGAGCCTGGCGTGGTCGGCCCGCCCTGGCCAGACTCGGCCGCCAGTCGCAGCAAGGGCAATCCTTGCTCCAGTAGGGCCAACAGACGTGTGGCCAACTGCTGCGTCCCGGAGCCTCCCTGCTGAGCATCCGCTCCCGCCAGGAACGTCCGCAGCTGGCTCTGCAGACCGTCCAGCAGCTCATGCGCCGGACGGCCGAACATCGCTTGCTGGAGCGCCGTGATCGTCGCCGCCGTCATCGGCAGACCGCGCTTGAATGCGAGCGCTGCCGCCTGCAGCCATTGCTGCGGGTCGGCTTGCTTCGGCATCTCCGCCGACGCCTGCGTGAAGGCGGCGGCCAGCTCGCGATTAAGCGGCACGCCATCCCGCTTCATATCGAGCATAAGCTGACGCGCCCATGACTTGTCCGGCAGGCCGAGGCTCCGCACCAGATCCCGCATCGCCGCCTCGGGCATCTGCGCGCTGCCTGGATCGACCGGACGCAGGACGACGATGCCGTTTTGCGTCTCTGCCTGCACCTGCAGCATCGTCGATTGCCCCGGCTGGAGCGGCAGCTCCAGCTTGGCGCGCACCTGCTGCCCGCCGAGCTGGACGATTGCTTCATCGCCCTCGAGCAGATTGACGACGACGCCTCGCAGCGTCTGGCCAGGCTTCAGCTCGATCGTCCGACTGTCCCCCGCCTGGAGATCGCCTAGCAGGCCTCGCATGATCCCCCCGATGTTCATCCCTGTTCCCCGCTTTCCTCATTTCGCTGCGATCTACTACTTTGTATATCGTCGGCCGACCCGCTTTTCGTTAGCAAGTAGTAGGCCAAGTTAACAGCAATGCGCCATTATACGCAAGACAGGCCAAGCCGCGATGGCTTGGCCTGTCTCTATAGATCCCGCGTATCCCTTATGCTCACCTTTATCCTTTCGCTAAAACAGCTCCTGCTGCTCCGCGAGCAGCTTCGTCAGGAAGGATTGGCGATGCAGCGGACTGGGTCCGAACGTGAGGATGCGCTCGCGATGCAGCTTGGTCGCGTACCCTTTATGTATGGCGAGGCCGTATTCCGGATAGAGCGCGTCCCATTCGCCCTTGCACAGCCGATCCCGCGTCACCTTGGCGATGATCGAAGCGGCTGCGATCGACTGGCTGACCGCATCGCCGTGGATGATCGCCAGCTGCGGCAGCGGATTGTCGATCCGTTCGGCATCGACCAGCAGATAGTCCGGCGCTTGCGCCTCGTCTGTCGCCGACAGCCCCAGTACCGCCTGCTTCATCGCCAGCCGCGCGGCCTGCTTGATGTTGATCCGGTCGATCGTCGCACTGTCGACATGGGCGACCGACCAGGCGAGCGCTTGATCGAGGATGATCTCATACAGCTCCTCGCGCTTCTTTTCGGACAGCTTCTTGGAGTCGTCTACGCCCTCCAGCACCAGTCCCGGAGGCAGGATGACGCTGGCGGCGACGACATCGCCGAACAGACAGCCCCGACCGACCTCATCGACGCCGGCAATCCGGCTATAGCCCTCGCTCCAGAGCCGCTCTTCATACTCAAGCATAGGGCTCCTCCAGCGTGATCCGGCCCAGCTTGCCGGCCCGCAGCTCGCGCAGGATGATGCCTGAGGCCTTCTCCAGATCGACCTGACCGCCGCTCACCAGACAGCCCCGCTTGCGACCGATATCCTCCATCACGCGGACGATCTCCAGGTTGTTGTCCGGATCGGTGGGCGGCTCGTCGATGCCGAAGCGCTCCTCCAGCGCGTCCCAATAGCGGAAGGCCAGCTCGCGCACCGCGAAGTAGGCGATATCCTCGACATTGAGGATTTGCTCCTTGATCGCGCCGGTCATCGCCAGCCGGTAGCCGACCAACTCGTCCTCGAACTTGGGCCAGAGGATGCCCGGAGTATCGAGCAGCTCCATTTCCTTGCCGACCTTGATCCATTGCTGCCCCTTGGTCACGCCCGGACGGTCGCCAGTCTCGGCGATATTGCGCCCGGCCAGCCGGTTGATCAGCGTCGACTTGCCGACATTGGGGATGCCGACGATAAGCGCACGGAGCGCACGCGGATTCATCCCCTTGCTGCGCATCCGCTCGATCTTCTCATGCAGGATCGCCTGGACGCGTCCAGGGATCTCCCCGACCCGCGTCCCCGTCGACGAATCGACAGCGATGCAAGCGTGACCTTCCCCGTCAAAAAAAGAAATCCACCGGTCGGTCGCCCGTGGATCCGCCAAATCGGCTTTATTCAAAACAATGAGTCGGGGCTTATCCAGCAGGATCTCGTCAATCATCGGATTGCGGCTGGACATCGGCACGCGCGAATCCAGCAGCTCGATGACGATATCGATCAGCTTCAGCTTCTCCTGAATCTGACGTCTTGCTCTGGTCATATGCCCCGGGAACCATTGGATGGTCATCAGTCATTCACCTCATTGTGCCATTGTCTACGATCTTTATCTTGTCCATCGGCCAGAAAATAATATCCGCCCGTCCGACGATCTCGTCCATCGAGACGAAGCCGATCGAACGGCTGTCGCGGCTGTTGCCGCGGTTGTCGCCGAACGCCAGGATCATGCCCTCCGGCACCGTATCGCTCGTCACCCGGCTGTTGGGGAAGTTGTCTTCGGTGTTGTACAGACGTCCTTCGCTCTGCGCCTGGGCGATCACTTCCTTCAGGTACGGCTCCTCGACGAGCTCATCGTTGACGTACAGATTGTCGCCCTCGAGCCTGACCTTGTCGCCCGGCACGCCGACTACCCGCTTAATGAAGTCACGATTCTCCTCCGGTACGTGGAAGACGACGACCTCGCCGCGCTGAGGATTGCGGATATCGTACAGGATCTTGTTGACGATCACGCGCTCTCCCGACTCGAAGCTTGGCAGCATCGACGAGCCGTCGACGATGAAGGGGGAGAACAGGAAGGTGCGGATGATGAACACAAGCACACCCGCGATCGCGAGCGCTTTGATCCATTCCACGATTTCCTTCTTCGCTCGGGCCGGCTTGACTGGATTGCCGTTGCCAACGGTTGCGGATGGTTCCATCTCTGTGCCTGTAGGCGCTTGTTCTTGTGGATTCAGCTCTTCGTCTCGGTTCTGATTCATAGCTACGCCTACCTTTGCTCAGCATATGTAATCACAATAATAAAAAAACGAAAAGGGACTTGTTTGCGCAAGCCCCCTTGTCGTTCATTAGCGAATTTCTTTAATTCTGGCTGCTTTACCGCGCAGTTCACGAAGGTAGTACAGCTTGGCGCGACGTACTTTACCGCGACGAGCTACTTCGATTCTATCGATTTTCGGCGAGTTGACCGGGAATGTTCTCTCCACGCCAACACCGTACGAAATTTTGCGCACTGTAAAAGTCTCGCTGATGCCACCGCCGCGACGTTTGATTACAACGCCTTCGAAAAGCTGGATCCGCTCGCGCGTACCCTCGATAACTTTTACGTGTACTTTCAGCGTGTCACCAGGACGAAAGCTAGGGATGTCTTTCCGAAGCTGTTCTTGCGTGATTGCTTGTACGATATTCATAGTGCAATTCCCTCCTTCCATCATAGACGTTCTTGTAAGCTCGACGGTTCCCCAGGAACCGGGTCATGGCCGACAGAGGACCGCCCGACTATTACAGACAACATTGCAAATCATACCATATCCAGCGCCAAAATACAACTATCAATTATCAAAAGGCATCTGCTGCCCTGATGTCGAATTCATCGTGAAGCCATCCTGTTTTGATTCCGGCTATCTACAAACATTGTGAAGGGAGAGCCTGTAAGCCTATGGCCCTAATACCTGAAAATTTTCATGATACCATGGTAAACATTTACGGCTCGCGCGCTGAGGAATGGGTTCGTTCCTTGCCTGATCTGATTTCCAGAAGCGAGGCGCAGTTTGACATTAAGCTGGAGGCCCCATTTAAAAACTTGTCTTATAACTATATTGCCCACGGCAAGACTGGAAAGGGCCGTCCCATCGTGCTCAAGCTATCCATTGAAAAAAAAGAGCTAGCGCAAGAAATGCAAGCCCTGAACGCATTCGCAGGTAGAGGTGCTGTCGAGGTTATCGAGCGAAACGATCAGCTCGGCGCCGCTGTGCTTGAACATGTTCTTCCCGGTACGCCGCTGTCCGCCATGCTGGATGACAGAGCGTCGACCGAGATTTTTTGCGAGGTGCTTGGACGTCTTCGCAGTCTTAGGGTCCCTGAGGAGAACGATTTTCACCAAATGCGCAGATGGTTCGAAGCCTTCGTCCGTTATCGCAACCGTTTCGGCACGGAAGGCCCGCTTTCCGATCATTGCCTTGCAGGGGCGGAAGCAATATTGGAGGAGTTGCTCGCGACGACCACCGAAACCGCGCTTCTTCACGGCGACCTGCATCATGACAATATTTTGCAAACCAGCGAAGGCGACTGGGCAGTAATCGATCCGAAGGGGATTATAGGCGATATACACTTCGAAACCATACAGTACCTGCTCAATTACATCCATCGCGACGGAGACAGCAACACCGTTCTAAACCGTCGCGTAGAGATGATATCGCAGCGGCTCCGCCTGGATCGCAGCCGCATTGCAAGGTGGGGCATTGCACGCGGCGTGCTTGAAGCATGCTGGGCCATCGAGAATGGCGCAGACTGGAGACTAGGCATCGGCATCTCAGAGCGATTTGCAAAGCTCTGTTGATCCAAGTACCCGCTATTAGGTCGACTGCTCGGCCTCTCGCAGCGCCGCCAGCATCTGCCGCTCCTTGGGCGTCAGCTCGATCTGCTCCAGCAGCTCCGGGCGACGAGCCAACGTGCGGAGCAGCGACTGCTCGCGCCGCCAAGCCTCGATCCGGGCATGATGGCCAGACATGAGCACCTCCGGCACCTCCCAGCCACGGAACTCCACCGGACGTGTATAATGCGGGTATTCCAGCAGCCCGGTGCTGAATGAATCCGTCACCGCCGACGATTCATTGCCCAGTACCCCGGGCAGCAGACGGACGACGCTGTCGATGACGACCATCGCCGGCAGCTCGCCGCCGGTCAACACATAATCGCCGATCGACAGCTCATCCGTCACCAGATGCTCGCGGATCCGTTCGTCATAGCCTTCGTAATGGCCGCAGATAAACACGAGATGCCGCTCCTGGGACAGCTCCTCGGCCTTGGCTTGCCGGAATGGCTCGCCCTGCGGACACATCAGGATGACACGCGGACGCACGCCCTCCTCCTGCGGCAGGTCCTCGACCGCCGAGAAGATCGGCTCCGCCTTCAGCACCATGCCGCCGCCGCCGCCATACGGATAGTCATCCACCGTATTGTGCTTGTTGTTGGCATAGTCGCGGAAGTTTACGGCATTGAGCTGCACCAGTCCCTTATCCCTTGCCTTGCCGAGGATGCTCGCGCCGAATACGCCCTCCAGCATCTCCGGGAACAATGTCAACACATCGATCCGCATCGCTAGATC
>Ga0160452_100570_pt1 | contig 21184 bp, 16 predicted proteins | sample HID1971I_E6MG_FD_108230 | JGI IMG/M metagenome (GOLD analysis project Ga0160452, IMG submission 108230) | Enriched millipede-associated microbial communities from UW Madison campus, WI, USA - HID1971I_E6 MG | ecosystem: Host-associated > Arthropoda: Insects > Digestive system > Unclassified ...
GTCGCTGGCGCGCCGCGTCATCAACGAGATCGGCTACAACAATTCCGACGTCGGCTTCGACGGCCACACCTGCGCGATCATCAACATGCTCGGCAAGCAGTCGCCGGACATCGCCGCGGGCGTGGATCGCAAGAAGCCGGAAGAACAGGGCGCGGGCGACCAGGGCCTGATGTTCGGCTACGCCTGCAACGAGGCACCGGAGTTCATGCCGGCCCCGATCTACTACTCGCACCGTCTGGTCGAGCAGCAGGCCAAGATCCGCAAGAAGAAGAACTCCCCGCTGTCCTGGCTGCGCCCGGATGCTAAGAGCCAGGTCACCCTGCGCTATGAAAACGGCGCCGTCTCGGCCATCGACGCGGTGGTGCTGTCGACCCAGCACGCCCCGGGCGTGAAGCAGAAGGACCTCATCGAGGCCGTCCGCGAAGAGATCATCAAGCCGGTGCTGCCGGCCAAGTGGCTGCACAAGGGCACCAAGTTCCACATCAACCCGACCGGCAAGTTCGAGATCGGCGGCCCGGTGGGCGACTGTGGCCTGACCGGCCGCAAGATCATCGTCGACACCTACGGCGGCTGGGCCCGTCACGGTGGTGGTGCGTTCTCGGGCAAGGATCCGTCCAAGGTCGACCGTTCGGCGGCTTACGCGGCCCGTTACGTCGCCAAGAACGTCGTTGCCGCCGGCCTGGCCGACCGTTGCGAAGTGCAGGTCTCCTACGCCATCGGCGTGGCCGAGCCGACCTCGATCTCGGTCACCACCTTCGGCACCGGCAAGATCAGCGATGACAAGATCGAGAAGCTGATCCGCAAGCATTTCGACCTGCGCCCGTACGGCATCATCCAGATGCTGGACCTGATCCACCCGATGTACCAGCAGACCGCGGCCTACGGCCACTTCGGCCGCAAGGCCAAGGAGTTCAGCTACACCAACGGTGCTGGCGAACAGGTCAACGCGACCGCCTTCTCCTGGGAGAAGACCGATCGCGCCGCCGCCCTGCGCGCGGATGCGAAGTTGAAGTAAGCGGTCGCATCGGGCTCCGCCCGACGTCGATTGGAGAACGGGCCGCACCAGCGGCCCGTTTTCTTTTTTGGACTGCGGAAATGTCAGGTCACGGGTTGCCTGTACTGCCCCGGCAGGCGAGGATGCACGAACACAGGACAAGGAAGGTCACGATGTTTTCAGCACTGATGGACAGGCTGTTCAAGGACAAACCCGGCAACGAAGCATTTGCCGAGCGTTTCATTGCTACCGCACACCGCCATGGCATGACGGCCCCCATGACCTATGAGGCGGATCTGTTCCGCATCCGCGTGGGTGACGGCTCGTATTTTCACCTCTTCAACGCCCACCGCGCCTATCTTGATGCGAAGCGCGGCAAGCAGCAGGAGGCGCTGGACATGTTCGTGCGCAGCCTGCGTCCCGTGGACGACGGTGACGCAGGGTGGAATGCGCTGCGTCCACAGCTCCGCCCGATCCTCCGCAGCATCTCCCAGCTGGAGCAGGTGCGGTTGCACGCAATCGAAACGACGGGCTGGGAGGCCCCGAACACCCTCCAGTTCCGCAGGATCACGGAGGAATGCGTGGAACTGCTTGCGGTGGATCATCCCGAGCACACCCTGACCAAACAGGATGGCCCTGACCCCGCTTGGGGGGTGTCTCTGCATGAGGCGCTCGATACCGCACGCAGCAACCTGCGCGGCATTGAACAGGTGCCCTTCCTGCCACTGGCCCCGGGCCTGTTCCACGCCGCCTGGCAAGACGGCTACGACAGCAGTCGCGCCCTGCTGCCCGAACTGGTCAACCGGATCCCGATGACGGGGCGACCGGTGTTCATGCTACCCACACGCGATCTGTTCATGGTCGCCGGAGAACGGGATCTGGACGCGCAGGCCCGGATGTTCGACCTGGCCAGCGATGCAGTGGCGGCAGGGCGCGCCATTTCATGGGAACTGCTCTGCTACGACGATGAAGGCCGCATCCAGGCATTCACGCCGGCGTCGGACCTGCTCCGCGCCAAGCAGGCCCGCCTGCGGTACGCATTCCGGCAGGATGCCTACCAGATGCAGCAGCAGCTCCTGCGACGTGTGCATGAGGCACAGGACGAAGATGTGCACGTTGCCAGTTATCTGGTGAAAGAGCAGGACGGCGAGCTCACGTCTTTCTGCAGTTGGGGAAACGTGGCGCTCGCATCACTCCCGCAGACTGACATGATCGGATTCGTAATACCCGACGCGGAATCCCCCCGGGTCATGTTCGTCGCATGGGAAGCTGCCATGCCGGTGATTGGCCACCTGCTGGAGCCGGATCTCCGGCACCTGCATCCGCCACGCTACCTCACCCTCGGCTACCCTTCGGCAGACCTCCTGGAGCGCCTTGCCGTCCAATAGCAACCGACAGGGGGGCAGCCCCTCGCTGACGCTGTTCCAGTCGTGGGGATACACTCCAGCCATGCCCGAATTCAAATCCAACCAGCTCTCCATGACGGTGCTGATGTCACCGGACATGGCCAATTTCTCCGGCAAGGTGCACGGCGGTGCGGTGTTGCGCCTGCTGGACCAGGTCGCCTACGCGTGCGCCAGCCGCTATGCCGGCAGCTACGTGGTCACCCTGTCGGTGGACCAGGTGATGTTCCGCCAGCCGATCGCGGTCGGCGAGCTGGTCACCTTCCTGGCCTCGGTGAACTACACCGGCACCTCCTCGATGGAGATCGGCGTGAAGGTGGTGGCCGAGGACATCCTCAAGCGCAGCGTGCGCCACGCCAACAGCTGCTTCTTCACCATGGTCGCGGTGGATGACGATGGCAAACCGACGCCGGTGCCGCCGCTGGTGCTGGAGACCGCCGACGAACGCCGCCGGCATGCCGCCGCGTTGATCCGCCGCCAGCTGCGCGAGGAGATGGAGCAGCGCCATCTGGAGCTGCTGGCATCCAATCCGCCCGCACCGGGTGATCTGGTCGAGCGGATCTGAGCCCTGCGCCATGACCCACGGTCATGGCCTACCCGTGATGGCCTATCCGGTGTTCTGTACGCCCTGCGCAACACCGTTCACGCACGCCACCAGCGCGCGCAGCACATCGTCGTCTTCGCCCCCGCTCTCCCGCCAGCGGCGCAGCAGGTCCACCTGCAGCACGCTGATCGGATCGATGTAGGGATTGCGCAGGCGGATCGACAGCGCCAGGCGCTGGTCGTGCTGCAGCAGTGTGTCCTGCCCGGTGAGTGCCAGAATCCACTGTGAGGTGAGCTCAAGCTCGCCCTGGATCTGCGGGAAGAAGCGCCCGTGCAACGCACCGGACAGCTGCGAGAACTGTTCGGCGATGGTCAGGTCGCCCTTGGACAGCACCATCGCGATGTCGTCCAGGAAGGTGCTGAAGAACGGCCAGTCGCGCGCCATCTCTTTCAGGATGTCTTCGTAGCCGGCATCGATCGCCGCCTGCAGGCCACTGCCAACGCCATACCAGCCCGGAATCACGGCACGCGCCTGGCTCCACGCGAACACCCACGGGATCGCGCGCAGGTTGGTCAGTGCGGCATCTTCGCCCAGCCGACGCGAAGGGCGTGAACCCAAGGTCATCCGCTCGATCACGTCGATCGGCGTGGCCAGGCGGAAGTACTGCATGAAGTCTTTCTGGCCGACGAAAGCGCGGTACGCCTCCGCACTCTTCTGCGCGATCAGGTCCATCACCGGGCGCCACTGTTCCTCGCGCGGTTCCGCTGGGCGCGGGCGCAGGCTGGAGCGCAGCACCGCACCGGTGGACTGCTCCAGCGAACGCAGCGCCAGTGCACGGATGCCGTACTTGCGATGGATCACTTCACCCTGCTCGGTCACCCGCAGACGGCCATCGATGCTGCCACGCGGCGAGGCATCCACCGCGTGCGTGGTCTTGCCACCCCCGCGGCTGATCGAGCCACCACGGCCGTGGAAGAAGGTCAGCCGGATGTCGTTCTCGGCAGCGACGTCCAGCAGTTCCACCTGGGCGCGCTGCAGGCCCCAGCGCGAGGCCGCGATACCGCCGTCCTTCCCGCTGTCCGAATAGCCGAGCATCACCATCTGCACATCACCGCGCGAGGCCAGGTGCGTGCGATAGACCGGGTCGGCCAACAGATCGCGCAGGGTGTCGGTACCGCGCTTGAGGTCATCCACGGTTTCGAACAACGGCGCGATATCCAGCGGCACCGTGCCGGCGTCATCCACCAGGCCGCCGCGACGCGCCAGCGCGAGCACGGCGAGCACATCGCTGCGGTCGTGCGCCATTGAAATGATGTAACTGCCCAGCGCGTCGGCACCGTGCCGGTGGCGTGCATCGGCCAGCGCCGCGAACACCGCGTCCAGGCGCTCACCGCCTTCTTCGTTGCTCGCCGGCAGCCCCTGCTCGCCACTGGCGAACGGGGCCAGGCGCGCGGCGCGGGTGACCGCATCGGCGCCGTCCCAGGCATCCTGTCCATCCAGCACGCTGGCCAACGCCCGGCCGTGCACGCTCGATTCCTGACGTACATCCAACCTCGCCAGATGGAAGCCAAAGGTACGCACCCGCCACAGCAGGCGACGCACCGCGAAGCCGCCGGCGTGGTCGCCCTTGTTGTCGTGCAGGCTGCGCAGGATCAGCTCGATGTCGTCGGTGAGTTCCTGCGGCGACGCGTAGGCACCTTCCGCATCGTCCATCGTCGCCTGCACGCGTGCGCGCATGCGGTCGTTGAGCAGGCGGTACGGCATGTCGGCATGTCGCGGCCGCGAGGTGACGTTGGGCAGCAGCACCTTGTACTGCTCCACACGTGCCTGCAGCGCATCGCTGACCGCCACCCGCTCGGTGGACTGGCTGAGCAGGCTGGCCAGCTGCAGCAGGTCTTTCTGGTAGCGGCCGAGTACGGCCTGGCGCTGCGCATCGAGCGTGTTGCGGATGGTGTTGGCGTCCACGTTCGGATTGCCATCCATGTCACCGCCCACCCACGTGCCGAAGCGCAGCAGGCGCGGCAGCGGCAGTTCCTCGCCGTAGGTATCCAGCAGCGCCTGCTGCAGCGATTCGTACAGCACCGGAATCACCCGGTACAGCACCTGCACCAGATAGAAGCCGACGTGCTCCCGCTCGTCGTCCACGGTCGGGCGTACGGGCGAGGAATCGGTGGTCTGCCACGACGCCGTCAGAGCCATGCGGAAACGGGCAGCGTCGGCGGCGGCTTCACCCGGCGTGCGCTGGCCGTCGAGGTTGTCGACCAGGCTGGCAACCATCAACTGTTCTTTTTCCAGCAGCGCGCGGCGGACGGCTTCGGTCGGATGCGCGGTGAACACCGGCTCGATATCGATGCGCGGCAGCCACTCGGCAAGCTCGGCCAGGGTTACGCCCTGCGCTTTGAGATTGACCAGTGCATCCTGCAGGCCATCCGGCTGCGGCGTGGCCGTACCGGCACGCTGGTAGTCACGGCGACGGCGAATGCGGTGCACGCGCTCGGCGATGTTCACCACCTGGAAGTAGGTGCTGAAGGCACGCACCATCGCTTCGGCGCGCGCCGGCGGCAGGCCGGTCAGGACGTCGTTGAGATCGGACAGCGGGGCGTCGCTTTCGCGGCGGGCGATGGCGCGCGTGCGCACCTGTTCCACATCGTCGAAAAACTGCGTGGAGACCTGCTCGGCGAGCAGGTCGCCGACCAGTGCACCGAGTCGGCGTACATCGTCACGCAGGGGAATATCGGGAGTGGCAAAAACGATGCTGCTACGGTACTCGTTCATCTGCGACGCACTGGCCTCGGGAACGGAATCCGCTCAAGCCTAACCCACAATCGCGTCGTTGCTGCGTCGCGCAAATAGTTACATCTGGTAATGCCGGCAAGGGGCCGGCATTACCGATTGTTCCGTACCGGCCAACGGCCGTTACCTACCGGGTGTTGTCAGGTGCCGGCCAGCGGCCAGCACCTGCAGGCTCAGCGCTTCTGCTTGACCGGCTTACCCTCGCCCACGGTCTGTTCCAGCCAGCGCTCGCTTTCGGCCAGCATGGTCATGATCGATTCGCGCGCGCGGTAGGCATGCGATTCGTTCGGCAGCATCACCAGGCGCGAGGTGCCGCCCAGTCCCTTCACCGCGGCGAACATGCGCTCGCTCTGGATCGGGAACGTACCGGAGTTGTTGTCGTCCACGCCGTGGATGAAGAGGATCGGGTCCTTGATCCTGTCGGCGTAGTTGAACGGCGACATCTTCTGGTAGACGTCCTGCGCCTGCCAGTAGTTGCGCTCTTCGGCCTGGAAGCCGAACGGGGTCAGCGTGCGGTTGTACGCACCGCTGCGCGCGATGCCGGCCTTGAACAGGCGGGTATGCGCGAGCAGGTTGGCGGTCATGAACGCACCGTAGGAGTGGCCACCGATCGCGATGTGCTCACGATCGGTCACACCACGCCGCACCACTTCATTCACGGCCGCCTCGGCATTGGCGATCAGCTGCGGCAGGTAGGTGTCGTTCGGCTCCTTGTCGCCTTCCCCGATGATCGGCATCGAAGGGCTGACCAGCACTGCGTAGCCCTTGGCCAGGAACGCCTGCGGCCCCCAGTAGCTGATCGCGTTGAAGCGGTACGGCGAATCCGTGACTTGGCTGGCGGCTTCGGCGGTCTTGAACTCGCCCGGATAGGCCCACATCAGCAGCGGCAACGGACCGTCCTTCTTCGCGTTGTAGCCCGGCGGCAGCATCAGCGTGGCGGTCAGGTCAACGCCATCGTTGCGCTTGTAGCGGATCTGCTCCTTGCTCACCCCACGCAGCTGCGGCAGCGGGTGCTGGAAGTGGGTCAACGCCTTCGGTGCCGCGGAGGCATCGGCCAGCGACTGCACGTAGAAGTTGGCCGGCTCGTCGGGCGATTCACGGGTCAGCAGCAGCGAGGTGCCTTCCTGGTCGAGCAGCGCCACCGGCGCGGCGTAGGACGGCGCCTGCGAGTGGAACAGGCGGCTGGTCTGCTTGCTGTCCAGATCGAAACGGTCCACGAACGGACGATCGCCTTCCGGCGAGGCGCCTGCCCCGTACAGGAAGATGCTGCGGCCATCGGCGCTGACCTGCAGGCGCGAGCGACCGTTGACGTCGCGCACCAGGCCCGGGCGGCCCGGGTCGTTGTAACGGTCCTGGGAGGAGCGCGCCGACAACAGCTCGGCTGCCTTCTCCGGCTGGTCCGGCGCGATCCGCCACTGTTTGACCTCGCGGTTCTTCCACCACGATTCGTTGAGCAGCGCCAGATCGCCACGCCCCCACTGGATGCCCGCATAACGGCTGCCCAGCTGCGCCAGCGTCACCGGCGGCTTATCGAAGGGCGCCGCCTGCATCAGCACCGCATCGCGCACCTTGGCCTCGCGGTTCGGGTCGCCGCCGTCCTGCGCTTCGGCCCACACCAGGGTCGCCGGCGCATCGGCGCGCCAGTCGATCCGGCGCACGCCGGTGGCCACCGCATCGTTGCCGGTCGGCAGGCCTTCCTTCAACGGCAGGTCGGCGACGGTGTGTTCGAGCCTGCCGTCTAGCGCGGACAGCACTTCGATGCGACGCGCGAACGCGCTGGCCGGCACCAGATAGGAGTACGGACGCACAACGCGCTCGCTCAGCAGGTAGCGCCCATCCGGCGAGAGCGTCATATCCCAGTACACCCCACTGGTGGACAGCGCCGTGGTCACGCCGTTGAGGGCGACCTTGGCCGGCTGCGCGCTGGCGTAGTAATCGAAGAGGCGGGCATCGGCCTCGTTCTTGAGCATGTCCTGGTAGGTACGGATCGTGCGCACACCGGCGTCGGCCTCGGTCTGCTGGATCGCCGGGCCGGTCGGAATGCCGCCGGCGGCCGGTGCCGCGCCCTGGCCCTTGAGCTGCTGCATCACCAGCAGCCCCCGGCTGTCGGGCTGCCAGCTGTAGCCGTCGCCCATCACCGTGTTCAGATCACCGACCAGGCGGCGCGCCGAGCCGGCGTCGACATCGACGATCCACAGTTCATTGGTCCCGGTGGCGGCGTGCACCTGGTTGAAGGCGATGTACTTCTGGTCCGGCGACCAGGCAAAGGTGGCGATCGACAACGGCTGCGGCAGCCCGCTGATCTGGCGCTCCTTGCCGTCGGCCACGCTCATCAGCCACAGCTTGTCGGCGAAGCTGAAACGGCTGGCCGAATGCGTGGCCGGGTTGATGCGCAGGCCGGCCAGCTTCAGTTCGGGCTGGGCGACGTCGTTGATCGACGGCAGCGGCGGCGTCTGCAGCAGCGCGGCCAGGTCACGGCGCGGGGACAGGCTCAGGGTCGGGGCACGCGGCGCATCGACCACGGCCTGCAGGGCGGGCGATGGCAGCTGGTAGCCGCCCTGGTCGCCCTTGGCGGCGGCCACGGTCTGCGCGCTGGTCTTGGCGGCCGGGGCGGCGGCCAGCGCCAACGGCGGCACCGCCAGCAGGGCCAGACCGAGGATCAGGGTATGGCGCCACTGTGGAGCGCGTCGACCGGGGGTGCGTGTCATGTTCTGTGCCTGTGCGGATACAAACCCCCGACCTTAACAGCCGCGCGCCGATCGCCCCCCTGCCGATGGTTGGGGGCAGGCACCGATTCATGCCAATGCAACTGGCCGCGATATAATGGGTGACCCTCCACCGAGGGGCGCTGCGACCGTTCCGGATCTTGTCCGGGGGCGGCCAGGCTCGGTGGCCAGGATTGGTTCCAACGGCGCCCGGCGAACACGAGTATCGACTCGTCATTACACCGGAGCTTTGAATGAACGCTGTTGCCAAGACCTTCTCCACCGAAGGCGATTACAAGATTGCCGACATCTCCCTGGCCGATTGGGGCCGCAAGGAGCTGGACATCGCCGAGCATGAAATGCCGGGCCTGATGTCGATCCGCCGCAAGCATGCCGCCACCCTGCCGCTGAAGGGCGTGCGCGTGACCGGCTCGCTGCACATGACCATCCAGACCGCGGTGCTGATCGAGACCCTGAAGGACATCGGCGCCGACGTGCGCTGGGCCTCGTGCAACATCTTCTCGACCCAGGACCATGCCGCCGCGGCGATCGCCGCATCGGGCACCCCGGTGTTCGCCTGGAAGGGTGAAACCCTGGAAGAGTACTGGGACTGCACCCTGGACGCGCTGACCTTCACCCTGCCCGACGGCACCCTGACCGGCCCGGAGCTGGTGGTGGACGATGGCGGCGATGTCACCCTGCTGATCCACAAGGGCTACGAGCTCGAGAACGGCAGCACCTGGGTCGATGAGAAGGCCGCCTCGCACGAAGAACAGGTCATCAAGAACCTGCTCAAGCGCGTGGCCAAGGAGCGCCCGGGCTACTGGGGCCGCGTGGTCAAGGATTGGAAGGGCGTCTCCGAAGAGACCACCACCGGCGTGCACCGCCTGTACCAGCTGGCCCAGTCCGGCACCCTGCTGATCACGGAGGGCATCGTAAACGACTCGGTCACCAAGAGCAAGATCGCCAAGATGAACCGTTGCCGCGAGTCGCTGGCCGACGGCCTCAAGCGCGCGATGGACGTGATGCTGGCCGGCAAGGTCGCCGTGGTCTGCGGCTACGGCGACGTGGGCAAGGGCTGCGCCGCTTCGCTGCGTGCCTACGGCGCGCGGGTGGTGGTCACCGAGATCGACCCGATCTGCGCCCTGCAGGCGGCGATGGAAGGCTTCGAGGTCAACACCATCGAATCCACCCTGGGCCGTGGCGACATCTACGTCACCACCACCGGCAACAAGGACATCATCCGCATCGAGCACCTGAGCGCGATGAAGGACCAGGCCATCGTCTGCAACATCGGCCACTTCGACAACGAGATCCAGGTCGATGCGCTGAACGCGCTGGCCGGCGTGCAGAAGATCAACATCAAGCCGCAGGTCGACAAGTACATCTTCGACAACGGCAATGCGATCTTCCTGCTGGCTGACGGCCGCCTGGTGAACCTGGGCTGCGCCACCGGCCACCCGAGCTTCGTGATGTCCAACTCGTTCGCCAATCAGACGCTCGCGCAGATCGACCTGTGGGCGAACAAGGACAGCTACGAGAAGAAGGTGTACCTGCTGCCGAAGAAGCTGGACGAGGAAGTGGCGCGTCTGCATCTGGAAAAGATCGGCGTGAAGCTGACCACCCTGAGCCAGGAGCAGGCCGACTACATTGGCGTGCCGGTGGACGGCCCGTTCAAGCCGGAGCATTACCGCTACTGATCGGCATGCCGGTCCAGTTGCGTTGAAAACAGACGGGCGCCGGAAGGCGCCCGTTTTTTTGTGGCGCGATACCCTTCAGTCCTGGCTGAAACCCCTGCGGTCGTCGTTGAGGACGGCCTGGCACTGCCCGGCGAAGTCCGCTTGCCAGCGCGACAGCATGAACCCTTCGCGTTCCTGAAAAGAGACCGTTTCGCCAGCCAGCACGTAGCAGCGGTTCTGCGACAGTCGCAGCGCCGTCAGGGTGTCACCGGAAGCCCAGCATTCATCGATGCAGGCCTGCATCAGCGCGTAATCCGGATTGGTCTTGGCGCCGCCGAAAGCGAAGCCCATCCGCTGCACCATCGCGATCACCGGGTCAGTGCTGGCCGGGGCAGCGCGCAGGATGCGCAGCACGCCGGCCTCGGGAATGCCAAACGCCCAGTTGGCCAGCACCGCCGAACGTGCCGCATCGATCGCCGCATCGCGCTGCCCCTGCCGCATGTACTGGCTTGCCAGCAGCGCCCAGCCCTGCTGAAGCTCCGGGAACGCGGTGCAGGCTGCGCGCAGCAGTTCAATGGCCTGCTCGACCTCCGCTGCCAGCACCTGCGCGCGCGCCTGCTCCAACCGCTCGGTGGGCGAACCGGGATCTTCGACCTCATGCTCGCCATACTCGCCTTCGTTCAGCTCCAGCCAGCGAGAGAACACCTGCACCGAGGAATGACGCAGTTCCATACGCCATTCGTCATGGAACATCTCGCAGACGAAGGGCGCATCTCCCTCGCGCCCCAACGGCCAATACAGCCCGAAACAATCGCCATTGCCGAGCGCGCCTTCCGCGATCGACACAAACCCCTGAGGAGGATACGGTCCGCGCGCCACATCACCATCGAAGCTGAGCGCGTTGAATTGGCCAGAGAGGCGCATGGGAACTTTCCAGACGGGAACGCCGCCATTATCGCAGCGACCGCAGTAGCTTCGGTCAAGGCAGCGGGTCCGCACCGCGCTAGGATGCCCCCATGACCCCCGCCATCAACCTACTGAAGACATCCGGCATCGCGCACAGCGTGCTGTCCTATCACCATGACGCCGCCGCCGAATCCTACGGTGGCGAAGCGGTGCAGCAGCTCGGGCTGGATCCGTCGCAGGTGTTCAAGACGCTGCTGGCAAGCACCGAGACGCACGAGTTGCTGGTGGCGATCGTACCGGTGAGCGGCACCCTGGACCTCAAGGCACTCGCCGCAGCGGCCGGCTGCCGGAAGTGCGGGATGGCCAACGCCCAGGCGGCGCAGCGCGCGACCGGGTACCTGGTCGGGGGCATCAGCCCGCTGGGGCAGAAGAAAAAACACCGCACCTTCCTGGATGCGAGCGCGCGGACACTGCCGACCGTACACGTCAGTGCCGGTCGGCGTGGGTTGGAGGTGGCGCTGGCACCGGCCGATCTGCTGCAGCTTACTGGCGGATGCTATGCCGCCATCGGCAAGGCACGGTGATGGGCTGGCCTTTCAACCGGGACCCATCTGTCCCCACCGAGGGACCTGGCGCGCAGCACCTGCAGGCGCTGCTGTCTTCAGCGCCTGACCGCATCTACAGCGCGGCCTGCGCCATCGCCCAGCTCCGTGATCCGGCCGAACTGGACGCGCTTTCGCCGTGGGTCGAGCGGATCGAGCGCGCCACCGCGCACATCGCGCTGGGTGGCGCTCTGTTCGCCAATAACCATCACCTGCAGTTCGCCCTGCGCCGGCTGCGCTTCTGGCGGGAGCGGGCCGGCTGCCTGTGTGCGCTTTACCCGCACTACCCGTTCTTCGATCCGCGTCGGGAGGCCACGCGCGGGCATGTGGTCATCGATGCCGTGGGGGAAGCCGAGGACGGCTGGGGCGAGGCGCATGCCGTCACCTGCGTGGACTGTGCAACGCACTGGTTGGCCACCGACCGCGAGTATCACTACCCTTGGTGGGAGTGGAAACTGGGGATTCCAACCTTTGCGGCAACCCCAACGCATGCGTGATTTCATCGCCGCTGCACGCTCAGGGACGCCAGTTGGCGTTGCTGTCCCAGAACACCACCGCACGCTGATACGCTTCGCGATCCAGCGGCACACCCGAGCCCCCCTCTTCCACGCCCAGCGCGTTGCGCATCATGGTGATCGGCGCCATCGGCACTTCCTCCGGTTCGGCGGTGTAGATGCAGCCCACGATGCCCCAGTCCGCCTTGATGGGTGAGCCTTCCCTGGCCAACTGCTCAGCGCTGTACAGGATCACCACCAGGTAGTTCGCGCGCGGTGATTCCACGCCTTCGAACCAGCGCACCAGCACCGGCAATTCATCGCGGTTGCGCGCCTCGTAGCCGCTGCGCAGCTGATGGCGGTTGGCCTCGGTGATCGGCACGGTCAGGCAGCGCGTAGAGGTCCAGTTTTCGTACACATGCAGCTTGCAGAACGGCGCGTAGCCATCGAGCACCTTGAACGGCGCGTGCGTATTGAGGTGCTGCTCGAACTGTTCGGCGCTGCAGTCCTGGATGGTGTTGCCGCGCGGCACGCGCGGGAACAGGCGGGGCCGGGCGAACGCAGTGAGGACGATGGACATGGGCACAATCAGGCGGTGGAGATCGTGCACAGGGTAACGCGTGCGGCGCGTGCCCTACAGCGCCAGCCGCTCACGCAACTCACGGGCCTGCCGCCGCGACACCTCCACCCGGCTGCCGTCATCGAGGGTCAACTCATAGCCGTCACTCATCGAGGGCTCGATCGCACGCACGCGGCGCAGGTTGACCAGCGTGTTGCGGTTGGCGCGGAAGAACAGCGCCGGCGACAGGCGGGCTTCCATCGTGCTCAGGCTGCGCGCCAGCACTGCGTTCTGGTCGCGGAACCACAGCCGTGCGTAGTTGCCGTCGACCACCACCTTGCGGATCTCACCCAGCGCCACGAACCAGCAACGCTCGCCATCGCGCAGGAACACCTGATCCTCCGTGCCCAGCTGATCGCGTGGGCCGCTCGCCGTTGCGGCCGTCGCGACTGCGGCCCGGGGAGAGAGTCGTTCTCGACCGCGTTCGAGCGCGGCCCGCAGACGGTCCGCTTCCACCGGCTTGACCAGGTAGTCAAGTGCATTGGTTTCAAAGGCACGCACCGCGTATTGATCGTAGGCGGTGACGAACACCACCATCGGCACCGTGTCCAGTCCCTCAAGCACATCGAAGCCCTCGCCCGAGGGCATCTGGACATCGAGCAACACCAGATCGGGCTGCTCGCGCAGGATCGCCTCGCGTGCAGCGGGTACGTCGTCAGCCTCGCCGACACACGCCACCCACGGAATCGCTGCCAGCAGGGTGCGCAGCTCACTGCGTGCCAGCCGCGCATCGTCCACGATCAACACGCGTAGTGAAGCGCTCATTGCTGTATCTCCAGGTGGGCCAGCATGCGCTCGCCCTGTCGCTCCAGCCGGAACGTGCCCCGGCTGGATGAAGAGGGCGCCGCGTCGATGCCCAGCTGCGCCCGCAGATAGGCCAGCCCGATGCCATGGCCTTCGGTCGTGGTCTGAGGCGCGGCCGGATTGCCCACTTCCAGCCGCAGCACGCCGCACTCGCACTGCGCGCGCACCTGCAGCTCGCCGCCGCCGGGGTAAACCGCGATGCCATGCTTGATCGCATTCTCCACCAGCAACTGCAGCGCCATCGGCGGCAGCCGCGCGGACAGCGCGGCCGGATCGATGTCGGTGTGTACCCGCAGGCGCCCCTCGTAGTGGATCGCTTCCACCGCCAGGTAGTCCTGCACTACGCGCCATTCCTCGGCCAGGGTGACCCAGCCCCCGTCGGTATGCACCAGGGCGTGGCGCAGCGTGCTGGACAGATGGGTGACCATGTCGCGTGCACGCGCCGGGTCTTCATTGATCAGCGCACGCAGGTTGTTGAGCGCATTGAACACAAAGTGGGGATTGAGCCGCGCACGCAGCGCCTGGTGCTCCAGCGTCGCCCGCTGCGCTTCGGCGCGCAGCTGGGCCATCTCGCTGTGCCGGGCACGCTGCAGCGCGCGGCGGCCGGTCCACAGCGCGCACCACACGCTCAGCACGATGGCGGTATTGAACCAGTAGCCGAAGACAGCGGCCGGGCGATAGTTCGCACGCTGTCCCGGCAGCTGCACCCAGTCCCAGGCCAACGCGGGCAACAGCGCGGCAGCGGTAAGCACTTGGGCGGCCGCCGCCACGATCACCACCGCGAGCAGCAGCCGCCACGTCAATCCCAGCAGATCGCGCTGCAACCAGTCATGCCGCAACGCATAGCCGCGGATGAATGCGCTGCCCACCCACAGGGAAAGCGTCACCATCACAGAGATCAGGACGATGCCGGACCAGTGCCCTCCGTAGGTGACCCCAAGCAGCAGGCTCACGCCAAGGTAGACCAACCACACCGCGCTGTTGCGCCACCAGAAACCGGTATCGCGTGCTGCCCGCTTCTCGCTCATCGTCTCCACGCCGGTCTCGATCAGGGCACTGCAGGCAGGTCGAGGAAGCCCCGGATCTGCGTCTGCAGCCAGCGCGGATCATCCCACATCAGGAAGTGGTGGCCGGCGCGGCTCATCTCGATCCGCACGCCGGGCAGCGCGGCGTACTGCGTGGCGAATACCTGCCGCGTGCTGGCTTCGGTAGCGCCGAAGGGTTGATAGGCCGCCCACGCGCCCAGCACCAGCACCGGCGAGGTGATGCCGGCGATCGGTTGGCGCAGGTCGGTCATCGTCATGGAATACATCGCGTTCGCGGTGGTGGCACGGTCACTGTCGCGTCCCCACTGCTTCAAGGTCGCCACATGCTCGGGGGCGTGCGCCATGTTGGCGACCGCAGCGTCGGTCTGCGCCGCGTACTGCGTGGCGTCGGCGGCGAGCATGCCGGCCCGCATCTGCTCGGCCATCGGCTTGAGCGTGGGCGGCGTCGCGGCCGGATTCTGCACGGCACCGAAGTACGGCAAGGTATCCACGATCACCAGGGGCCCGATCTTGTGCGGCGCCGCGATCGCCATCTGCAGCGCCAGCACACCACCGAGGCTGTGGCCGATCACGGCCGGATGATCGAGCTTGCGGTCCGCGCTGTAGGCCAGCAGGCGATCGCGCATCGCGCTCAGAAAATCATCGCTGGCCACCGCAGGCGCACCGGCAAAGCCCGGCAGCTGGATCAGGTGGCATTGCACCTGCGGCTGCAGCGCGGCGCAGGTCTCGCGCCAGACGTCGGCACCGCTGTTGAGGCCCGGGATCATCAGTACCGGCCGGCCGCTGCCGATCACCTCGACCTGCAGATCCTGGAAACGCACGGTGGCCGCATGGGCCGGGCTGACCAAGGTGGCCCATGCGGTCAGCGCGAGCGCAGCCAACGGGGCGATGGAGTAGATGCGGCGGGGACGGGCGGTCGACATGGCAGGCTCCTGCTGGGTGAGCATGGAGACTGCCGCAGGGTGTCGTCGCCGGGGCGATTACATGAGCAGCGGCCGCAGACCGGCAATGAGCGGTCGGCAGCGGCGGATCAACATCCGCGCCTCAGCGATCCGGCGCGCTCACGATGGCCTGCAAGGCCGCCGGCAGCGATGGATACTGGAAAACAAACCCCTCCGCCAGGGCGTGCACCGGCTGCACGTTCTGCCCGGTCAGCAGCAGCCCGCTCATTTCCCCGAAGCCCAGCTTCAACGCGAACGCCGGAGTGGTCAGCCGAGCCGGACGGTGGAGCACCTCGCCCAACGTGGTGGCGAAGGTGCGGTTGGTGACCGTGCCGGGTGCCGTGCCGTTGTAGGCGCCGCGTGCCTGATCGCGAGTGAGCAGCCACAGAATCATGCCGACCAGATCCTCGCGATGGATCCAGCTCATCCACTGCCGACCATCGCCCATCGGCCCGCCGAGCCCCATCCGGAACGGCGGCAGCATCTTCTGCAGTGCGCCGCCCTCACGTTCGAGCACGATGCCGGTCCGCAGCACGCAGGTGCGCACGCCGAGGTCCTCGGCCTTGAGCGCTTCGGCCTCCCAGTGCCGGCACAGCATCGCCGCGAAGTCGTGCCCCGGGGAGGCCGTCTCATCCAACGGCGCGCTGTCGCGCGGGCCGTACCAGCCGATCGCCGAGCCGGACACCAGCACCCGGGGGCGCTCAGGCAACCCGACCATCCAGGCCAGCAGCGCCTGCGTGGTGCCGATCCGGGAATCGCGCAATGCCTGCTTGCGTTCATCGGTCCAGCGGCCGTCCATCAACGGCTCGCCGGCCAGGTTGACCACCGCCTGGACCGGGCCAACCTCGTCCAGCGCCGCAACGCTGCGTACGCCCGGCTGCGGGTTCCGGCCGGGCCGACGGGTCAGGACGATGGGGTCGTGGCCCTCGGCCAGCAGGCGCGTGCACAGGCTGCGCCCGATGAAGCCGGTGCCACCGGTGACGAGAATCTGCATGGCGGTTGCTCCTTGAGGTAGCCATCACTGTAAGCCCGGGGATGTGCACGGCGCATGCGACGCACTTCACATTCATCGCGATGAAGAGATATGATTGAGCCACACCCGCCGACGCGCCCCGCCCATGACCGCCATCAGCTTCGAGTTCTATCCGCCCAAGACCGACGAGCAGCGCGCCCAGCTGGACCGGACCGCGGCCAAGCTGAAGGTGTTCGCGCCGGAGTACGTGTCATGTACGTTCGGTGCCGGCGGCTCCACGCTCAGCTACACCTCCGAGACCGTCCGTCACCTCAAGCAGCACCATGGCTTCGATGCGGCCCCGCACCTGTCCTGCGTCGGTGGCAGCCGCGAGGAGATCCGCGAACTGCTCAAGCTGTACCGCGCGATCGGTTGCCGCCGCATCGTCGCCCTGCGCGGTGACCTGCCCTCGGGCATGGGCCACCCCGGTGACCTGCGGTATGCCTCCGACCTGATCAGCTTCATCCGCGCCGAGCATGGCGATGCGTTCCGCATCGAGGTGGGCGCGTATCCGGAGACCCATCCGCAGGCCAACGACGCGCTGCTGGACCTGAAGCACTTCAAGACCAAGATCGACGCCGGCGCCGATGCGGCGATCACCCAGTACTTCTTCAACGCCGACGCCTACTTCCACTTCGTGGATGCGGTACGCAAGCTGGGCGTCACCGTACCGATCGTGCCGGGCATCATGCCGATCTCCAATTTCAGCCAGCTGCGGCGCTTCTCCGAGCAGTGCGGTGCCGAGATACCGCGCTGGATCGGCAAGCGCATGCAGGCCTACGGTGACGATGCCGAATCGGTCCGCGCGTTCGGTGCCGAGGTGGTGGCCAGCCTGTGCGAACGCCTGGTCGCGGGCGGTGCGCCGGGCCTGCACTTCTACACCCTCAACCTGGCCAAGCCCACCACCCAGGTGCTGAAACTGCTGCGCGGCTGAGGCCGCCACGCATCGCTTGCAGATAACGCCCACGCCGCTACGCTGCTGCGATGAAACCGCTCGTGTGGCTCCTGCTGTGTGCGCTGTGCCTGCCCTCGCCGCCCGCGCTGGCGCAGGCGCCGCAGCGCGTGAACCGCTGCACCACTGCCCAGGGCGAAACCGTCTTCACCGACCGCCGCTGCGATGCACTGGGTGCCACCGCGCGATTGCCCCCGCGCACCGCGAGCGTCGGCAACACCGGCATCTACCGCGCCGGCTGCGCGCGCCGGCTCAGTGAACTGACCGGGCAGATCCGCGACGCGGTCAGCGCACAGGACGTCAACCGGCTGTCCTCGATCTACCTCTGGAGCAATGTCTCCAACGCCACCGCCAACCACATCATCGGCCGCCTGGAATCGGTGGTGCAGCGCCCGCTGATCGACATCGCGCCGGTCTACCCGGACAGCGCGCCTGTGATGGAGGACCCGGCGCTTGCCGCTGCAGGTACCGTGGAGGCCCCCTCGCGACCCCGCCCGATCGGCCTGCGCATCGAGCAGACCCTCGGCAGCACCGCCACCCCGGCCAGGACCGTATTCGGCCTGCGCCGTCAGTACGGTTGCTTCTGGATCACGCTGTAGCGGGCCACAGCGACCGGATCGCCGCGATGCCCTGCGCGCCGTGGCGACGCGCCTGCGCGATATCAGCGGGCGCCATGCCGCCGAGCGCATACAGCGGCAACGACACCTGCTCGCGCAGCGCCTCGAACGCCTCCCAGCCCAGCGGTGCCGCTCCGGGATGGCTGGCCGTCGCCTGCACCGGCCCCAGCACGGCGAAATCGCAGCCCAATCGCTGCGCCGCCTGCAGCTGTTCCAGATCGTGGCAGGAGGCCGCGACCAGCTGACCGGCGGCCAGCGGCCGCGCATCCAGCCCCAGCAGCTGCTCACTGCCCAGATGCACGCCGACCCCCAACCGAGCGGCCAGCTCGATATCCCGATTCACCAGCCACTGCGTGCGCGGCCCGTGCTGCTGGATCACCCGCTCGGCCAGCGCCACCCGTGCCGGGCTGGACGGCGTGCGCAGCTGTACCCGGCGCACCCCGCTTTCCAGTGCCTGCGCCAGGCGCCCCAACCAGGCCTGGTGGACGCGGTCCTCCTCACCCTCCGGCTCCGGCGTGATCAGATACCGGTCCGGCTGCCGCAGCGCCGCCACCACCGGCAGATCGGCCGGCGGCATCGAATACCGGTGCAGCTTGTCCGGTGCTACCCAGGTGATGGCCTGTCCCTCACGGCCCCGCGGCGAGCCCTTCCAGCTCTGGATCCGGCGCACCTCCAGCCGGAGCCGCTTGTCCGGGTAGATCTGCGGCACGTCCATGATCCACTCACCGATCTCCGCCTCGATCCCCAGCTCTTCGCGCAGCTCCCGCACCAGCGCCTCTTCGGAGGTCTCGCCGGGCTCCCGCTTGCCGCCCGGGAATTCCCACAGGCCGCCCATATCGCGGTTCTCGGTACGACGGTTGAGCAGAATGCGGCCACGGGCATCGGTGATGACGCCGGCCACGACATGGATCGAACGAAGGGGAGATGACATACCCGGAGGATGCCCAAAGCGGGCCGGGTGACGCAATGCCCCTGCCGGTAGTTGTGGAGGCGCAGTGCGGACCGTGGTGTGTCTCCGTTCGCGTCTGCCGCGAGCGTGAGGGCCCCGCAGCGACCGATAGGCCCCTCGGCAAATGTCCCCCGGCCGCCGCCTGGCGGCGACGGCCTCCTCCTTGATTTTGCCCAGGAGCCTGCCGGCCGCTACGGCGCTCGCGCGTGGTGGGTTCGCAAAGCGGCCCTTGATCTGCCCACCGCTATCGCAACCCACTGTCACGAGGCGACCGGGCTGCTCCGGGAAGGACCGTCACCCGCATGGATGCGGGTGTCGAGCCTACAAGGAGGTATTTACGGCGTGTCCTGGACGGCGCTGCCCGGTCGCCTCACGCCATGGACATTCGAGGCGCCACGCCGTTGGCGAAGAACCACAAAAAAGCCCCGCACCAGGCGGGGCTTCTTCAGCACTTCCAATCAACCGATCAGCTCAGCTGACCATGGCAGTGCTTGTACTTCTTGCCGCTGCCGCACGGGCACGGATCGTTGCGGCCGACCTTGGGCTCATCGCGGCTGACCTGCGCCACGCCGTTCTGCGCCGCTTCCACCTGCGCAGCCTCTTCGTCCGCACCGTAACCGCCCGCGTCCTGATGCTGGAACTGCGACTGCAGCAGACGCGCTTCGGCCTGCTGGCGCTCGGCCTGCTCCAGGGCAGCCACTTCCTCTTCGCTGCGGATGCGCACGCGCGCCAGCAAGGTCACCACTTCGCGCTTCACGTTCTCCAGCATCTCCGAGAACAGCTCGAACGCTTCCTTCTTGTATTCCTGCTTCGGCTGCTTCTGCGCATAACCACGCAGGTAGATGCCCTGGCGCAGGTAATCCATGCGCGCCAGATGCTCCTTCCAGCTCTGATCCAGCACGGTCAGCATCACGTGCTTCTCCAGCGCGCGCATGGTCTCGTCGCCCACGCCGGCTTCCTTCGCCGCGAAGTGCTCGTCCACCTTGGCCTGCACCTTCTCGGCGATGCCCTCGGCGTCCAGCTCCTCGTGCGACTTGACCAGCTCGGTCAGCGACATGTCGATGCCGAAGTCCGAGGCCAGCGTGGCTTCCAGACCCTGCAGGTCCCACTGCTCGTCGATCGAGTTCGGCGGCACGAAGCGCGCCACCACGTCGAAGATCACATCGCCACGGATGCCATCCACGTTGTCCTTCACCGACTCGGCGTCCAGCAGCTCATCGCGCTGGCTGTAGATCACCTTGCGCTGATCGTTGTTGACGTCGTCGAAGTCCAGCAGGTTCTTGCGGATATCGAAGTTGTGCGCTTCGACCTTGCGCTGCGCCTTCTCGATCTGGCGGCTGACCAGACGATCTTCGATGACGTCGTCTTCCTTCATGCCCATCATGCGCATCGCCTTCTGGACCCAGTCCGAGGCGAAGATGCGCATCAGGTTGTCTTCCAGCGACAGGTAGAAACGGGACGAACCCGGATCGCCCTGGCGGCCCGAGCGGCCACGCAGCTGGTTATCGATACGACGCGACTCATGGCGCTCGGTGCCGACGATGTGCAGGCCACCGGCTGCCTTGACTGCATCATGGCGGACCTGCCACTCGGCCTTGACCTGGGCGCGCTGTTCCGGCGTCGCCTCTTCGCCCAGCTCGTGCAGCTGCGCTTCCAGCGAACCGCCCAGCACGATGTCGGTACCACGGCCGGCCATGTTGGTGGCGATGGTCACCGCGCCCGGCATGCCGGCGTTGGCGATGATGGTCGCTTCGCGGTCATGCTGCTTGGCGTTGAGCACTTCGTGGTGCACACCGGCCTTGGTCAGGTGCTCGGACAGCATTTCCGAGGTTTCGATCGAGGTGGTACCCACCAGCACCGGCTGGCCGCGCTCGTTGCAGGCCTGGATATCGGCCAGCACCGCGTTGAACTTGCCGTTGCGGTTGAGGAACACCTGGTCCGAACCGTCCTTGCGGATGGTCGGGCGGTTGGTCGGGATCACCACCACTTCCAGGTTGTAGATGCTCTGGAATTCGTAGGCTTCCGTATCGGCCGTACCGGTCATGCCGGACAGCTTCTTGTACATGCGGAACAGGTTCTGGAAGGTGATTCTGGCCAGCGTCTGGGTCTCGCGCTTGACCGGCA
>Ga0160452_100576_pt1 | contig 20800 bp, 19 predicted proteins | sample HID1971I_E6MG_FD_108230 | JGI IMG/M metagenome (GOLD analysis project Ga0160452, IMG submission 108230) | Enriched millipede-associated microbial communities from UW Madison campus, WI, USA - HID1971I_E6 MG | ecosystem: Host-associated > Arthropoda: Insects > Digestive system > Unclassified ...
ACGCCGGTCGCTTCCTTGACCAGATCGACCATCGAGACGCGACGCCACGGCTGACCGAGCTCGACCTGTTGGCCCTGGTAATCGATCGTAGTCGTCCCCAGCACCTCCTCGGCGATATGCACGACCATCCGCTCGGTCAGCTCCATGATGTCCTCGTAGTCGGCATACGCCTCGTACAGCTCGATCATCGTGAACTCCGGGTTATGCCGTGTGGAGATGCCTTCGTTGCGATAGACGCGTCCGATCTCGTATACCTTCTCCAGTCCGCCGACGATCAGCCGCTTCAGATGCAGCTCGATAGCGATCCGCATGTATAGCTGCATGTCCAGCGCGTTGTGATGGGTGATGAACGGCCGCGCCGCCGCGCCGCCTGCCACCGTATGAAGTGTCGGCGTCTCGACCTCGAGGTAACCGCGCGCATCCAGATAACGACGCATCGACTGGATGATCCGCGAGCGGGTGATGAACGTCTGCTGCACATCCGGATTCATGATCAGATCGACATAACGCTGGCGATAGCGCAGCTCCACATCCTTCAGACCGTGGTACTTCTCCGGCAGCGGCAGCAGCGATTTGGTGAGGACCTCCAGCTCCAGCGCCTTCACCGTCGTCTCGCCGGTCTTGGTCTTGAATACGACGCCGCGCACGCCGATCATATCGCCGATATCCAGCAGGTCGAAAGCTTTGTAGATATTTTCCGGCAATGCGTCCTGACGGACGTAAAGCTGGATTTTGCCGCTCAGGTCCTGGATATGGGCGAAGCTTGCCTTGCCCATGACGCGCTTTTGCATGATTCGACCCGCCACACGGACCTCATGCTCCTGCGCCTCCAGATCCTCCTTGCTCGCTTCGCCATAAGCAGCCAGGATTTCTGCCGCTTGATGCGTACGGACGAACTTCTTGCCGAACGGGTCTACGCCCAGTCCGCGCAGCTCATCTAGCTTGTCTCGACGGATCTGCAGCAGCTCGCTAAGCTCCTGTTCCTGCGTTGTCGTCTGCTCTTGATTGTCTTGTGCCACTTCATTCATCTCCTTGTTCATCAACCGTCGCGCCGCACCGATCATACGTTTGTCCATGTTTTTTACAAAAAAAGCCTCCGTCAAGGAAGCTTTCCAGTACATGCGCGCAAAACTTACTTTTTAATATCCAAAATTTTATATTTGATCACGCCAGCCGGCACATTCACATCCACGACCGTGCCTTTTTCCTTGCCCAGAATCGCCCGACCTACAGGGCTTTCATTGGAGATCTTGTTCTGCAGCGGATCGGCCTCGGCCGTGCCTACGATCGTATATTCCATCTGGTCCTTGAACTCCAGATCCTCCACGATGACTGTAGCGCCGATGCTTACCGTGTCGATGTCGACCTCGTCATTGTTAATAATCCGGGCGTTGCGCAGCATCTTCTCGAGGGTGATGATCCGCCCTTCGATGAACGCTTGCTCGTTTTTGGCGTCCTCGTACTCGGAGTTCTCGCTAATATCCCCATAACCGATAGCTACCTTGATCCGCTCAGCGACTTCACGACGTTTGACTGACTTGAGCGTTTCCAGTTCCTCTTCCAATTTCTTAAGTCCGTCTTGAGTAAGGATGATTTCCTTGTCGTTCATCTTACTGATTCTCCTGTCGTGTGACATATTTTCATACCGTGTATGAATTCACTGATATTTAATATATTACATTCAGAACCCGTAATGACACGAAGCCCGGCTGTCGGTTCAAACTCCCACGCCCAGCTGTCGCTCGAGGGCGCCGCCAGGCAGGGCAGAAATACTATTGGATGATTATATGGCAAGGGACCTCAAATGTCAATCAAAGCCAGCCTCAACCCGTCTCCGTCGCCCGCCCGTGCCTGCAACGACATCTGCGGGGGCAATCGGACATCCTCTGCGCCTCAATAAGCCACCTTATGATCCTGCACCGGCGAGGTTGCGACCGGCTCTACGGCCTTCTCCTCGAGCGAGTCGATGTAGCCGCCCATGATCGCCACCAGCTTGTCGCGGGTCGTCTCCTCCATGATCTGATCCTTGATGCGCGCCGCGCCAGGCAGCCCCTTCAGATACCAGGCCAGATGCTTGCGCATCTCGCGGACGGCGACCGCTTCGCCGCGCAGGGCGATCAGCCGATCCATATGGAGGATCGCGATGTTCATCTTGTCGGTCGGCGTCGGGTCCGGCGGCAGCTCGCCGCTCGTCAGATAGTGCACCGTACGATAGAGCATCCACGGATTGCCGAGCGCGCCCCGGCCGATCATCACGCCGTCGCAGCCGGTATGGTCGAGGATGCGCTGCGCGTCCTCCGGCGAGAAAATATCGCCGTTGCCGATGACCGGGATGGATACGGCTGCCTTGACTTCCTTTATAATATCCCAGTTCGCATGGCCGGTATACTGCTGCTCGCGCGTCCGCCCGTGCACGCTCACCGCTTGCCCGCCAGCACGCTCGACAGCCTGTGCGTTCTCGACCGCATAGATGTGCTCGCTGTCCCAGCCGATCCGCATCTTGACCGTGACCGGCTTGTCGACGACATCGACGACGGCCGACACCATCTCATAGATCTTGTTCGGATCGAGCAGCCAGCGTGCCCCGGCGTCGCACTTGGTCACCTTCGGCACCGGGCAGCCCATGTTGATATCAATAATATCGGCGTTCGTCTGCTTGTCGACGATTCGGGCCGCTTCGACGAGCGTCGCCCGATCGCCGCCGAAGATCTGCAGACTGAGCGGCTTCTCCCGCTCATCGACATACAGCATCTCCATCGTCCGTTTGTTGCCGTGCAGGATCGCCTTGTCGCTGACCATCTCCGCGCAGACGAGGCCGCAGCCGAATTCCTTGGCGATCAGTCGGAAGGCCGGATTGCACACGCCTGCCATCGGCGCCAGCACGACTTTGTTTTTCATCTGGATGTGTCCGATTTGCAGCATGCTCTCCTTAACTCCCTTCCTTGTCTGCCTGCGGCAGCTTGCCCGCAGGGTACGTATCGCCGATCAGCTCCTCATAGCGGACCTCGAGCGCGGCGGCGATATGCTCCAGCAGCTTGACCTGCGGCGCGCGCGTCCCCCGCTCCAGCGAGCCCAGGACAGCTACCGAGACGCCCATCCGCTCGGCGAGCTGATGCTGGGTGTAGCCCTTTAGTTTCCGGAAAGCTCGGAGCCGTCCGGCCAGTTGTTCGTATTCCATCGTGTCATGCCTTCCTTTCCCAGCTGCCGCACGGCCTCCGACACCGCGCCTCGCAGCGGCGCGGCCGCCGCGTCGTCCGCCAGTGTCTCCAGCAGGGGCACCAGGACGAAGGTCCGCTCCATCATCCGGGGGTGGGGCAGGATGAGGGTGTCGGTATGCATCGCCACGCCTTCGTAGTAGAGCAGATCGAGATCGATCGTGCGTGGTCCCCAGCGCTCCTCGCGCACCCGACCGAGCCGAAGCTCGATCTCCAGCAGCGTCTCCAGCAGCTTGAGCGGCTGCAGCGAGGTGGCCAGAGCGGCGGTCATGTTCAAAAATGCAGGCTGATCCGTGTACCCGACCGGGTCTGTCTCGTAAATGTCAGACAGCCGCAGCACGCGGATCTCCTCCAATGCGTCAAGTGCGTCCAGCGCCTGCCGCAACAGACGCTCCCGATCGCCCAGATTGGAGCCCAAGGCGATATATGCCGTCCGGTTCAGTTCGTGTGATCCCATCTGGCTATCAGCTCCACGAAGCCACGATCCGGCCATCGGCATCCCGCTTCCTCGACAGCTCGACGACGACCCCGTCGAAGTGGATGTCGAACGGCGGATGCGGCTTGGTCACACGCACCGTCGCTTCATTTACCATAGTATAAGTGTCCAGCACACGAGATGCAATACGGCCCGCCAGCGCCTCGATCAGCTTGCTGGGCGGCCCTTCCACCACTTCCTTAACCAACGCGTGCACCTCGGCATAGTTCACACTTGCCTCGATCTCGTCGCGCGCCGCTGCCTCCCGCAGATCGAGCCGCAGCTCCAGCTCCACCCGGAACCGCTGGCCGAGCTTATTCTCCTCGGGGATGACGCCGTGATAACCAAAAAACTCCATCCCCCTAAGTGTCATGCGATCCATCAAGCTCACCTTTCTTTCCTCAAAGTGCTGTCCCAGACTGCTCTCAAAACAAAGCCTGCGGTCACGGTCGATCTTCCGCCAGAATCGACGATGTGCCGCTTCGGCATCTCGAGGACAGCCCGGCATTGCCCTCTCCTTAAGTCGCCTCTCACGCCTGCGAAGCGTCGCCATAGACGATCCGGTCGGCCATCCGCGCGGCCTGGCTCATCTCGGCCACGTCATGGACGCGCATCAACTGGCAGCCCTGCATGATGCCTGCCACAACGGTGGCGGCGGTGCCCATTACAACCTCCTGCGCAGGCCGGCCCAGCGTCTGCTGAATGAATCGCTTGCGCGAAGTGCCGAGCAGCACCGGATAGCCGAGCGCCGTCAACTGGTTGAGCGCGCCCATCAGCGCCACGTTATCCTCATACGTCTTGGCAAAGCCAATCCCCGGATCAAGCCAGATATGTGACTCCGCCACACCGGCTGCCCGCGCCAGCCGCACGCTTTCCTGCAGGTCGGCGATTACATCTGGCACGAGCGCCTCATAGTCGCGCGCCTGGCGATTATGGCTCAGGATGACCGGGCAGCCGCTCTCGGCCGCGACCCGGGCCATCTGATCATCGCCCTTCAAGCCCCATACATCATTGATGATATGCGCGCCTGCGGCCAACGCCTGACGCGCCGTCTCCGCCTTGTAGGTGTCGATCGACAGCGGCAGCTCCGGCAGCTCCGCGCGCAGCGCCTGGATGACTGGCACCACGCGGCGCAGCTCCTCCTCGAGCGACACCGGCTCACTGCCCGGGCGCGTCGACTCGCCGCCGATATCGATCAGATCGGCGCCCGCCTCCGCCATCCGGCGGGCCTGCTCGACGGCAGCCTCTACCGCCGTATACCGCCCGCCATCCGAAAAGGAGTCCGGCGTAATATTCAGAATGCCCATGATCAGCGTCCGCCGCCCGAGCTGCAGGCGAACGCCGTCCGGCCACTCGTAATCGCGATAAGCGATCGTCGTCTTCATCTTATCTCCCCCGTCTCCGCCCGATAAGCGGCGAGCAGCCGCCCCGTCCATGCGCCGACACGCCCGCCGCCGACCTTGACCACGCCGTCCGCATCAGCCAGCGAGGTGACCGGCACCAGCTCCTGGATCGAGTTGGTCAGGAATACCTCATCGGCCTCGAGCAGTTCGGCCCAGGTGTACTTGCCTTCCTCTGCCGGCATACCAAGCGCCGATGCCAGTGCCAGCACACGCGCCCGGGTGACGCCCGGCAGGATGCCGGTGTCCAGCGACGGCGTATAGAGCCGGCCCTCGCGGCAGAAAAACAGATTGCTGACGATACCCTCGGCGAGCCAGCCGTCGCGCGTCAGCATCATGCCCTCGGCCCCGGGAGCTGCGCCGCTCGCCGACAGCTCGCGCTTGGCAAGGATATTGTTCATATAATGCAGCGACTTGAGCCGCTGCTCGCCCTCCGGCGTGTTGCGCGGCAGCGCCAGCCGCCATAGCTGCTTGCCCTGCTCATAGAGCGATGGCGGCAGCTCCGGCAGCGGCTTCACGAGCAGCAGCGCATGCGGCGCGTCGTAGTCCCCTGCAGGCAGGCCGAGGCCCGCCTCGCCAGCGGTCACGGTCAGCCGGACATACCCCTCGGCGAGTCCGTTGGCTGCGAGCACCTCCGCCAGCCAGCGCTCCACCTGCGGCGCCGTCCACTCGAATCGGATGCCGAGCTCTCCGCAGCCGGCAGCTAGCCGTTCCAGATGCCGCTCCAGCAAGTAGGCCCGGCCGCCATAGGTGCGGAACGTCTCGAACAATCCCATCCCGTACAAAAAGCCGTGATCGAACACCGAGATCACGGCCTCTCCGGCCTCGACGACCTGGCCGTCACGGCCTACCTTCATCGCGCGGCTCCGACGGACATCGACAGGAAATTGCGCAGCATCGTCAAGCCATGCTCGGTAATGATCGACTCCGGATGGAACTGTACGCCCTCGATCGGGTACGTCTTGTGCCGCAAGCCCATAATCTCGCCCTGGGCCGTCTCCGCTGTAATCTCAAGACAGTCCGGCAGCGTCTCCCGCTTGACGATCAGGGAGTGGTAACGCGTGGCGACGAACGGCGACGGCATGCCGGCGAAGATCGACTTGCCGTCATGGTGGATCTCCGATGTCTTGCCATGCATCAGCTGCTCGGCGCGGATGACGTCGCCTCCGAACGCCTGGCCGATCGACTGGTGGCCGAGGCAAACGCCGAAGATTGGGATCTCGCCTTTGAATCGCTCGATCAGCGACAGGCTGATGCCCGCTTCATTGGGCGTGCACGGTCCCGGCGAGATGAGGATATGGTCCGGCGCCAGCTCGCGGATGCCCTCCAGGTCGATCTCGTCATTGCGCTTGACGACGATGTCGCCGCCGAGCTCGCCCAGATACTGCACCAGATTGTACGTAAATGAATCGTAATTGTCGATGACCAGGATCATCGTCTCCACCCCTTGGTTCGTATTTGTAATGCTGCCGAATGTCCTGTGGCATGAATCCGGCCTAGGTAGGCGCGCCCGCCTACTCGCGGACGAGCCGTTCGCTGTACTGGATCGCCTTCCATAGCGCCTTGGCCTTGTTGAGCGACTCGCGATACTCCCGCTCCGGGTCCGAGTCGATGACGATGCCCGCGCCAGCCTGGATATGGACCTGACCGTCCTTGACCACCATCGTCCGGATGATGATATTGAACTCCATGTCTCCATTATACCCGATATACCCGAGCGAACCCGTATAAGGCCCCCGCCGCACCGGCTCCAGCTCCTCGATGATCTCCATCGTCCGAATCTTCGGCGCTCCCGTGATCGTGCCGCCCGGGAACGTCGCAGCGATCACATCATACGCGTCCTTGCCCTCGGCCAGTCGGCCCTCCACCTGCGACACGAGATGCATCACATGGGAGTAGCGCTCGATGACGAGCAGCTCGCTCACGCGCACCGAACCATAGGCGGAGATCCGGCCGAGATCGTTGCGCTCGAGATCGACGAGCATAATATGCTCGGCTCGCTCCTTGTCGCTCGACAACAGCTCCTCCGCCATCCGCAGATCCTCCGCCGCATCCCGCCCCCGCCGCCGCGTGCCGGCGATCGGCCGCGCCGACAGCCGACCGCGGCGCGACTGCACGAGCAGCTCCGGCGACGCGCTGACGAGCTGGAAGTCCGGGCAGCGCAGCATCCCCATGTAGGGCGAGGGATTGAACAGGCGCAGCCACTCGTACAGCTCCTCCGGCGTCGCCAGCACGTCCCGGCTCTGACGGACCGAGAGATTGACCTGGAATACATCGCCCGCCGCGATGTACGCCTGGATGCGGCGCACGGCGTCGACGAACTGCTCGCGCGAGAATGGCGTCCGGATGCCCTCCATCGCCTCGACGTCGATCGGCGTCGGATCGCTGGCGATCAATGCCTGACGGCGCTCGCGCAGCGCCGTATCCGCCGCATCGACTGCGGTGACCTGGCGCCATAGCGCCAGCATCCGCTCCGCCTGTGCTGCAGCCGCTGCATGAACGGCGCGCAGCGCTGACGGGTCTGCCTCTGGGGGGACCTGGCTATGGACGACGCAGTATAGCTGCGCTGCCTCATGATCGATGATCCATAGCTCGTCCAGTCGCAGCAGCAGATAGTCAGGCAGCGCCAGATCGTCCGCCGCCTGCACGGGCAGCGTCTCGATCGAGCGGACGATGTCGTAGGACCACAGGCCGGCGCAGCCGCCGATGAAAGGCGGGGCTTCCTCCACCGCAGGAGCGACATACGGCGCCATCCAGCGACGCACGGTCTCAAGCGGCGGCCCCTCCAGCATCGCAGGCTCGGCAGCGCCGCCATCCTGCACCCAGGCGGTCCGATCCTTGCCCCGGATGACCGAGCTCGGCCGCAGGCCGAGGTACGTGTACCGCCCATCCTTGCCGCTCTCCAGCACGAGCGCATAGTCGGCCGCCGCCTGCCAAGCGCGGGTCCAGGTATGCGCCCGCGTCGCCCCAGGCTCCAGCGGATGCCGGTCTATATAAGGAAGCATTGTATATCGTCCGCTCTGATGCCAGCGCTCCCACTTCGATAACGGCGTATCGTTCATCCGAGATCCTCCAACCCTTGCTTGCGATGCGCACCTATCAACCGATGTCATATTGGCGCAGCGCGTTTTGTTGTCACTTATAGTAGCTTATATTACGCCAAAAGAAAAGAGTCCTTCCGGTCTTAGCCGGAAGGACGCTCTATCCGTATCAAGCAAGTGCCCGACGTCTGGTTGCCCGCACGCTGGCGCTTGATGATGGTTTAGTTCTCGAAGTTGAAGAGCGGCGTGCTCAGGTAGCGCTCGCCATTGCTCGGCACGATGGCAACGACGCGCTTGCCTTCGCCCAGCTCCTTGGCGACCTTGAGCGCTGCGAAGATCGCTGCGCCGGAGGAGATGCCGCACAGGATGCCCTCTTCCTTGGCCGCGCGACGCGCGTGCTCGAATGCCTCTTCATTGTCGACGGTGATGACCTCGTCGTAGATCTCGCGATTCAGGATGTCAGGCACGAAGTTCGCGCCGATGCCCTGGATCTTGTGCGGACCCGGCTTGCCGCCGGAGAGGATCGGCGAAGCTGCCGGCTCGACCGCGTACACCTTGATGCCCGGGAAGTTCTCCTTCAGCACTTCGCCGGCGCCGCTGATCGTGCCGCCAGTGCCGATGCCTGCGATGAAGGCGTCCAGCTTGCCGTCGAGCGAGTTGATCGCTTCGACGATCTCCGGTCCTGTCGTCTCGCGATGGATCTTCACGTTCGCCTGGTTTTTGAACTGCTGCGGCATGAAGTAGCCCTTCTCCTGCTGGATCTCTTCGGCCTTCTTGACCGCGCCGTTCATACCCTCGGAGCCTGGCGTGAGGACGATCTCCGCGCCGTAAGCGCGCAACAGGTTGCGCCGCTCGATGCTCATCGTCTCGGGCATGACGAGGACCGCCTTATAGCCCTTGGCCGCTGCCACGAGCGCCAGACCGATCCCGGTATTGCCGCTGGTCGGCTCGACGATGGTGTCGCCTGGCTTGAGCAGTCCTTCTTGCTCTGCGACCTCGATCATGCTGATCGCGATCCGATCCTTGACGCTGGCGCCCGGGTTCTGATATTCCAGCTTGACATAGATCTCTGCGCTGCCTTCAGGGACAAGACGGTTCAAGCGCACGAGCGGCGTGTCGCCGATCAATTCGGTTACGTTTTGTACGATTCTCGCCATAATATGAAGTGCCTCCCTATTTCCGACTAATTCAGTTGGTTTTTGCTGTCTTTATCTTAACAATGGCAACCGTCAGTTGTCAATAGGAAATGCTGCAAAATGCGGCGATTCACGGCTTTAACGGGAAAAACGAAGCGTCGTATTTGAGCAGGAGCTCATCCTCTACCTGCGGCAGCGGCTTCGCTACGGATAATGCCAGTTGCTTGCGGACCATCTCGCGGATCGTCCGCTGGTCTGGCTGGATATTGACGCGCCGCTCGGCGAGACGGATGATGGCGTAGCCTGCGTCCACCTTAAGCGGACCTGCCAGATCGCCGGGCGCCAGGTCAGCGACCGCCTCGAGCACCTGTCGATCGACGAACGGATCGTCCATCTCGATCATCCCCATATCGCCGCCTTGGTCGGCGGTAAACTCGTCGATCGAGTAGTTGGCCGCCAGTCGGGCGAAATCGGCTCCCGCAGCTGCTTCGTCGATTGCTTGCTCCGCCAGACGGCGCGACTCGGTGACGATCCATGACAGCCTTACTCGAGTGCGCGGCTCGTACTGATCCTGATGCTCCTCCAGATACTCTTCGATGGCGCGGTCGGACACCGGGATGTCTCGGATCGCGATCTTCTCCAGCAGGAGCTTGTATTGAAGGTCGCGATGAACATCTTCCTTGGACAGTCCGAGCTGCTCCTCCATCGCAAGGTAGAAGTCTTCCTTGCTGTCATACCCGGCGGACAGCTGCTGCAGCTCGCGCTCCAGCTCCTCGTCTGCGACCTCAATGCCGCTCGCCTCCGACTCCATGCGGATCGCGTGGCGGACCATCATCGTGCGCAGCACGTCCTGTCCATATTGCATCGTCAGCTGCTGGTGCAGGTCAGCCAACGTGATCGGCTCCTCGCCGACCGTGGCGATAACCGTGCCGGCGGGATACCCGCCCTCAGCCGGCGGCTCCGGGTCGCCGCTGCCTGTCTGATTGGGATCGGCGCCGGACTCGACCTTGGTGCCGAGCGGCATCACTTGTGTGACGATGACGACGGTCAGCACGATCATGCAGAGTGCCTGCATCGCGACCAGACCTCTTACCACTTTGGGGTTAGTCATCACTGGTCCCCCGCTCTAATGCATCGGCTTCGGCTTGGCTTGTTCGAGCAACGCTTCGAGATGCGAGCGGTCAAACGTGTAGGCTTCATTGCAGAAATGACAGAGGACCTCGGCCTGACCGTCCTCCTCGATGACTTGTCGAAGCTCGGACTCGCCCATGCTGATCAAGGTCCGCTCGACTCGCTCGGCAGAGCAATTGCAAGCAAATTCGACCGGCATCGTCTCATGGATCTGCAGCTCATCGCCAACGGCGAACTTCAGCATCTCCTCCAGCGACTCGCCCTGATCGAGCAACGCCGTGACGGGCGGCATCGTGCCGACCGCCTGCTCCAGCCGATCCAACTCGCTGTCGGTAAGTCCAGGCATCACCTGAATAATGAAGCCGCCGGCATGAAGCACAGAGCCATCCGTATCGACGAGCACGCCTAGTCCTACTGCAGACGGCGTCTGCTCGCTTGTAGCGAAATAATACGTAAAATCCTCGCCCAGCTCGCCCGAGACAATCGGGATGCTGCCGCGGTAAGGGTCCTTCAGCCCCAGATCCTTAATAACATGAATGTAGCCGCTGCGGCCGACGGCCCCGGCGACATCCAGCTTGCCCTTGTCATTGCTGGGCAGGTGGACGTCCGGATGATCGACATAGCCGCGCACCCGACCGGCTGCATCGGCATCGACGACGATCTGGCCGATCGGACCAACGCCCTTGACCTGGATCGTCAGCCGCTCCTCTCCCTTGAGCATCGCGCCCATCATGGCCCCGGCTGTCGCCGTGCGGCCGAGCGCCGCCGTCGCAGTCGGCAACGTGTTGTGGCGACGTCTCAGCTCGTCCACCAGCGCAGTTGTACGAGTGGCAAAGACGCGCAGCTTGCCTCCCCATGCCGTGCCTCTCAGTATTGTATCTCCAAGCGGGTTCATCCTTGTCCCTCCTCCTATTGTGTTTTCTCTAATCTCGATTACGCTCGTAGACGAGGCGCAGTCCCTCTAGCGTCAGCAGCGGGTCGACCTCATGGATCGCCTCCGACTCCGAGGCGATCAGGTCGGCTAGTCCGCCGGTCGCGATCACTCGCGGATCGACGCCGAACTCGCTGCGGATGCGGCGGACGATGCCGTCGACCTGACCGGCATATCCATAGATGATGCCGGCTTGCATCGAGGTGACGGGATTGCGACCGATTACGCTGCGCGGCTTGACGAGCTCGATGCGCGGCAGCTTGGCGGCGCGCTGGTACAGCGCTTCCGTCGAGATGCCAATGCCCGGCACGATCGCCCCGCCGAGGTAATTGCCGCCTTCGTCGATATAGTCAAAGGTCGTCGCCGTCCCGAAGTCGACGACGATGAGCGGCGAGCCGTATTTCTCGATGGCAGCGACGCTGTTGACGATGCGGTCCGCGCCGACCTCGCGCGGATTCTCGTACCTTATATTCAGCCCGGTCTTGATCCCCGGTCCGACGATGAGCGGCGTCTTGCCGATGTATTGACGACACAGCTGCTCAAGCGTCCGCATAAGTGGCGGCACAACCGAGGAGATGATGACGCCCTCGATCTGCTGGAGGCGGATCTGTGCGTATTGGAACAGATTATAGATCGACATGCCATATTCATCGACAGTGGCCGATCGATTCGTACTGAGCCGCCAATGATGCAGCAGCTCCTTGCCTCGGTAGATGCCGAGCACGACATTCGTATTGCCTACATCCATGACCAGAATCACTTACTCGGCCGCTCCTTTCTTGCTTCCGAGATCCAGACTGATGTCGAGGGAATGGAAGGAATAGGTCAGCGCGCCGACCGAGATGACATCGACGCCAGTCTCGGCTATGGCGCGCACCGTATCCAGCGACACGCCGCCTGAGGCCTCGATGATAACATGGGGCGCTTGAGCCCGAATATGCTTCACAGCATTAGTCATATCGCCGGGAGACATATTGTCCAGCATGATAATATCGGCGCCTGCTGCGAGCGTCTCCTCGATCTGCGCCATCGACTCGGTCTCGACCTCGATCTTCATCGTATGGGGGATCCGCTTGCGCGCAGCCGATACAGCGGCGGTGATGCCGCCGGCGCCCTTAATATGATTATCCTTGATCATCACCGCGTCATACAAGCCATACCGGTGATTGGCGCCGCCGCCGACCCGCACCGCATACTTCTCCAGCATCCGGTGGCCGGGCGTCGTCTTGCGAGTATCGACCAGCCGCGTCGGCAGCTCGCCCACCCGGTCGACGAAGCTCCGCGTCTTGGTGGCGATGCCCGAGAGCCGCTGCATCAGGTTGAGCGCCAATCGCTCCCCTGTGAGCAGACTATGGGTGCTGCCCTCGACCTCGGCGATAACGGTGCCGCGGGAGATGCGTTCGCCCTCCTGGACGAGCGCCTTGAAGGCGAGCGTCGGGTCCACCACCTGGAAGACCAGCTCCGCCACTGGCAGTCCGGCGATGATGCCGTCCTCCTTGGCATGAATGACGGCTACGCTCGTACTGCCAGCCGGGATCGTCGCCTCGGTGCTGATATCCCCCGAGCCCACGTTCTCGGCGAGCCAGCCTTTGATCTGACTGACCAACGCCTCATCATAGGTAGACCATTCATACATCGGCGATTCGCTCCTCTGTTATTCCGTATTCCCTATGCAACACCGTATGCTTGCGCCATAGCAGATCGTCCCGCTCAGGGAAGTCGTCGCGATAATGCGCGCCCCGGCTCTCCTCGCGGGCAAGCGCAGCCTGCGTGGTCAGCATCGCACAGGTGAGCAGGTTGGCAAATTCAAACTCCTCGCGCTTGGTCAGCACCGTCTGGAAGATCGACAGCTGACGCTTCAGCTCCTCGAGCCCCTTGGCCAGCCCTTGCGCGTCCCGTTTCAGCCCGGCATACCGCACCATAATCTTCTGCAGCTTCAACCGCTTCTCGACGACAGCCTGGATCGGCTGAATGCTGCGCAGCTCGGCCACATATTGCTCCGGCTCGAACGTCGGCCGCTCCAGCTCGCTGATCCGCTCGACGATGCGGCGACCGAAGACAATCGCTTCCGATAGCGAGTTGCTGGCCAGTCGATTGGCGCCATGCACCCCGGTGGACGAGCATTCGCCGCAAGCGAACAGCCGCTTGACGCTGGTCTCGCCGTGCAGATCGGTCTTGACGCCTCCCATCATATAATGCGCAGCCGGAGCCACCGGGATCCAGTCTGTGGTCAGATCGAGTCCGTACTGCAAGCAGAATTGATAGATATTCGGGAAGCGATGCTTCACCAGCTCCACCGACTCATGGGTAATATCGATGAAAACGAAGGTCGACTTGGTCGCCTCCATCTCGCTGACGATCGCCCGTGCGACGATATCGCGCGGCGCAAGCTCGAGCTGCTCGTGATATCGCTCCATGAAGCGCTCGCCCCGAATATTGCGCAGCACCGCGCCCTCGCCGCGCAGCGCCTCCGAGATGAGGAAGCGCGGCGCGCCGGGGTAGCAGAGCGAGGTCGGGTGGAACTGGATGAACTCGACGTCCTGAATGTTGGCCCCTGCCCGGTAAGCCATTGCGATGCCGTCGCCGGTCGCCACATCCGGATTGGTCGTGTAGCGGTATAGTTGCCCTGCGCCCCCGCTGCACAGCACCGTCGCCTTCCCTTTGACGATCAGGCGACTGCCGTCGTCTCGTTGGACGAGCGCACCCAGGCATTCGCCGTTTTGCGTGATCAGATCGATGACGAAGCAATCGTCCCACACCTCGATATTGGGATAATCCTTCGTCTTCTCCGACAACGCCCGCACGATCTCAAAGCCCGTCGCATCGCCATTGGCGTGCAGGATGCGACGCTGGCTATGCGCGCCTTCCTTGGTCAGCGCGAACTCGCCGTTCTCCTGATCGAACCGTGTGCCCATTTTCACAAGATCCTCGACACCTTTGGTTCCTTCATGGACCAGGATGTTAACTGCGTCCGTGCTGCAGAGTCCTGCGCCGGCGAGCAGCGTATCTTGGCGATGATAGGCCGGCGAATCATCCTCGGAGATGACCGCAGCGATCCCGCCCTGCGCATAGCGGGTGTTGCTGTCGAGCAGCGATTTTTTCGTAATCATCAGCACTTTGTCTTGCTCGCTAGCCTTGATCGCGGTAAAAAGACCGGCGATGCCGGCCCCGATGACGATAACATCCTTGTCCACGACAGGCAGCTCGTCCAACGTAAAATCTACGAGATATCTCGGTATCATCAATCGTCCTCCCAAGGTGAAACGACTACGCCGTCCTCTTTAAATGAACCCACAAAGTGGGGATTGGCATTGCCTCGAAGCCTGCTCAGATCCTTGGCGAGGAGTCTGGTCATGTGGCCTTGAACTACTCCCAGGCAAGAAAAGCAGCGCATGCTACTTCACTTGCAGCATGCGCTCCAGGGACAACCGGGCACGGTCCGCGACGTGAGGCGGAACATAAATTTGCGGCTGCATCGTCTCCAGACACTTGACCAGCTTTTTCAGGTTGTTCACCTTCATATTCGGGCAGACCAGATACTTGGTCGCGAAATGGAAGCTCTTGCCGGGGCTGTCCAGACGAAGCTGATACCCCGTGCCGTCCTCGGTGCCGACGATAAACTCCTGGTGCTCCGATTCGCGGCAATATTTAATAATCGCTGTCGTGCTGCCGACAAAATCGCCCATCGCGACGACCTCCGGGCGGCACTCGGGATGGACGACAAACTGCGCGTTCGGGTACTTGGCGCGCATCTCCTCAACATCCTTGACGGTCAACATGTCGTGCGTGTTGCAGTAGCCTTCCCAGATGATCATTTTTTTGTCGGTTTTCTGCTGGACATAGTGGCCCAGGTTTTTGTCCGGCACCCAGATGATCTCGTCGGCATCGACCGAATTGACCACCTTGACGGCATTGGCCGAGGTGCAGCAGATGTCGGTCTCTGCCTTGACGTCTGCCGACGAGTTGATATAGGTGACGACCTTGGCGTTGGGATGCTGGGCCTTCAGCTTGCGCAAGCCATCGACATTGACCATATCGGCCATCGGGCAGCCTGCACGCTCGTCAGGGATAATGACGGTCTTGTTCGGCGCCAGAATCTTGGCGCTCTCGCCCATGAAGTGGACGCCGCAAAATACGATGGTGTCCGCATCTGTCTGAGCTGCCTTCTGGGCGAGCAGGAACGAATCGCCGCGAAAGTCGGCAACCTCCTGAATCTCGTCACGCTGGTAATAGTGAGCCAAAATGATGGCGTTCCGTTCCTTCTTCAGTTGCTCCAGACGTTCGCGAAGCTCCTGATTCTGTTGCTGCTTGCGCTCGAGAGCCAAAGCCTCCATCATGAATCCTCTCCTCTATGTCGATCGACTTACAAACCATCGCTGCGACTGTGCCGTCGGCACGCTGTTAGTGTTGGCTTAAGCCGGACGATTCATTAGTTAACCTTTAATGTACACAACCGAACAATGACTGTCAATAAACGGACATACATTCCTCCTGCCGTGACGACTAGCACCATCCAGCATTGCCCGGCTTAATGCCGGGAGGCGCCTTGACAGCGTCCAAAACCGCTTCTAACGCTCGCCCTCGATCGATCTAGGCTCCGAAAAAAGTGACCCGCCTACTGAAGTCGCGCTTCATCTCCTATCCATACAAAAAACGCTGCCCGCGAAGGCAGCGTTTGTTCATAAAGATCATGTTATTTTTTGTCGGGGTCGTCGTTGCCGCCTTGCGTATCGTCCGGCGGCGTCGGGATATCTTCGCCCGGCTCGCGCTTCTGAATCCGCACCTTGACATTGCCAAGGGTGTCGACGGTCGGCTCGCCCTTCGTCTCCTCTGGCTCGGCCGGCGGCTCGGAGCCTGGCGGCAGATCCAGCGTGCCGGTCTCGATCAGTCGCTTGATCTGATCGATCTCCAGCGTCTCGACCTCCAGCAGCGTCTGCGCGATCAGATGCATCTCTTTGCTCTTCTCGGTCAGCACTTGCTTGGCGCGGTCGTAACATTGGCCGATGAACCGTTGCATCTCCTGGTCGATCTCATAGGCGATGGCGTCGGAGTAGTTCTGCTCGTGTCCGATGTCGCGGCCGAGGAACACCTGTCCCTGCTGCGAGCTGCCGAACTGCATCGGTCCGAGCTTCTCGCTCATACCGTACTCCATGATCATGCTGCGGACGATGCCGGTCGCATGCTTGAAGTCGCTGTAGGCGCCGGTGCCGATCTCGCCAATGAACAGCTCTTCGGCGACACGCCCGCCGAGCAGGCCGGTCACCTTGTCCAGCAGTTCATTTTTGGTGACGAGCATCCGGTCTTCCTTGGGCAGCATGATGACGTAGCCGCCAGCTCTGCCGCGCGGGATGATCGTCACCTTGTGCACCGTATCGGCATGCTCGAGGAAGTAGCCGAGGATCGTGTGACCTGCCTCGTGATAAGCAACGATCCGCTTTTCGCGATCGCTGATGACGCGGCTCTTCTTCTCTGTGCCGACGATAACGCGGTCGATCGCGTCGTCGATTTCTCGCATGCCGATCTCTTTTAAGTTGCGACGAGCGGCCAGGAGCGCCGCTTCGTTGAGCAAGTTCTCCAGATCGGCGCCGGAGAAGCCTGTCGTCCGCTTGGCGATGACATCCATCTTGGCGTCCTTGCTGATCGGCTTGTTGCGGGAGTGAACCTTCAGCACCGCCTCGCGGCCCTTGACATCTGGACGGTCGACCGTGATCTGACGGTCGAAGCGTCCCGGACGGAGCAAGGCCGGGTCGAGGATGTCGGCGCGGTTCGTCGCAGCGATCATGATGATGCCCTCGTTGGCTCCGAAGCCATCCATCTCGACGAGCAACTGGTTGAGCGTCTGCTCCCGCTCGTCATGCCCGCCGCCGAGTCCGGCGCCGCGCTGACGACCGACCGCGTCAATCTCGTCGATGAATATAATACATGGGGCGTTCTTCTTGGCGTTCTCGAACAGGTCTCTGACGCGCGATGCGCCGACCCCGACGAACATCTCGACGAAGTCCGAACCCGAGATGGTGAAGAACGGCACGCCTGCTTCGCCTGCAACGGCGCGAGCAAGCAATGTCTTACCTGTACCCGGAGGACCGACCAGCAGCACCCCTTTGGGGATACGCGCGCCTACCGCAGCGAACTTGCGCGGGTCCTTCAGGAACTCTACAACCTCTACCAGCTCTTGCTTCTCTTCATCCGCGCCAGCCACATCCTCAAAGGTGACGCGTTTCTTCTCTTCATTATACAGCTTGGCCCGGCTCTTGCCGAAGTTCATCACTTTGCCGCCGCCGCCTTGTGCCTGATTGATCAGGAAGAAGAACAGGATGAAAATAATCACAAAAGGTATGATTGAGGTAAGGAACGTCAGCCAGAAGCTCGGTGTATCCATAGGATCGAACTTATACTCCAACCCGTTCGCTTTGGCAGCGTCGGTCAATTCCTTGACCGCGTACTCTTCCACATTAATGCGGGAGTAGAACTTGTTAGACTCGACATTTTCGGCCTTAGTCTTGAATTCCCCCGTGATGTAATACGTGTAATCATCGAATTTGATGGTCAGCTTGTCGACATTGTTGTTCTGTATCTCTTGGCTCAGCTGGTCATATCGTAGCTCGACAGCTGAATCGCCGGAATTGCTCAGAACTTGGACGATCCCCACTGTGACCAAAAAGATGAGCAAATAAAATCCCGTATTGCGGATGATCCGATTCATCCCCTACCTCCTCTCAAGACGCTTTAGATATTTTACCATAGCAGGTCTTGCCACCACAATAGAACGCAAACGGCGGAAGAACAGGCATGGGGACTGCCCGAATGGGGGCGACTATCAGTCCTTGGCATAAATCTCTGCGCGCAGTACGCCGATAAACGGCAGGTTGCGGTACTTCTCCGCAAAATCCAGCCCGTAGCCGACGATGAACTCGTCAGGCAGCTTGAAGCCGGTATAGTCGGCCTCCAGCCCTACCGTGCGGCGAGCCGGCTTGTCGAACAAGGTGACGACGTGGACGGACTTGGCATTGCGCCGCTCCAGCACGTCGATCAGATAGCTGAGCGTCAGGCCGCTGTCGATGATGTCCTCGACGATCAGCACGTCGCGACCCTCGACCGGCACATCGAGATCCTTGATAATCTTCACGACGCCCGACGACTTGGTCGATTGTCCGTAGCTGGACACCGCCATGAAGTCCAGCTCGAGCGGGATATGGATATTCTTTACCAGATCGGCCATGAAGATAAATGCGCCCTTCAGGACGCAGATGACGAGCGGATTGCGCCCTTCAAAGTCGCGGCTCACTTCATCGGCAAGCTCTTTTACACGCTGCTGAATCTGGTCGGCGTCGAACAGGATTTCTTGAATGTCATTAAGCAAAACGGGACCTCCCACTGTAAGCTATACTTATGATTATATAAGTGCCAGCATGCGCGATCAAGCGAACCGGACCCGGATGCGCACTCGCTCCCCGCTCTCCGGTCCGACCAGGGCGTGCGCGGCTCTCCGAAGTCCGGGGATCCACAGCAGCCTGCCGTCGGCGTCGCATACGATTGGCATTGTTTCCCGCTGCGAGGGCGGGATTTTTGCATCGACGAACATATCTTGCACTTTTTTGGTCCCTTCTAGTCCCAGCACAGCCATCCGGTCGCCCGGTCGCCGATTGCGGATCATCAAGGGAAAGCGAAGCGTCTGCGCGTCGAACACCGCCTCGTAGCGGCTCGTCGGCGTACCCTCGCCGCTAGTCGCCGGCTCCGTCGCAAGCTCGAAGATCGTCGGCGGCTCCGTCTCCAGGACGACGACGCGTCCCTCTCGGCGGATGATCTCGTACTGATACGGCATTCCTTGACTTGCATTATGTATACTTTGGTCCAGCCAATACAATCTGTCATACTCCCGCACGAAGCGCAGTCCTGCGCCGACATCGGTATGCCACGTCGAGCGCGAAGGGTCGGCCGATGCCTCCCGGATCGCTTCGATGCGCGCAAAGGATACAATTTCCTGCTCCGGAGAGAGATAGTATAATATTAGTTTAATCAATCTCCTTTGTAAAGCGATATGCAGCCCCAGCAAGTCCTCTCTGGCCATGGAGAAGCCGCGCTGCTCCCGCTTCACCAGCCGCTCATAATAATGCTCGGTCTGGCTCTCGATCCAGTCGTCCTCCTGCCCGGCCAGCTCGGCCAGTCGGCAGAGCGCCTCGCGCAGCTCAGGGTTGTACGTCTCCAGGCGGGGCATGATATCGAGCCGCAGCGCATTGCGCACATAATAACGCTCGGCGTTGCTCTCATCTTCGACGCAAGGGAGCCGATGCTCGCGGCAGTAGGCCGCCAGCTCCGCCTTGGGTATCTCCAGCAACGGCCGGATCAGCTCGACGCCGCGATCCCGCCGGCGCATCCGCATGCCGGAGAGCCCCGTCGTGCCGGTGCCGCGCAGCACCCGCATCAGCACCGTCTCCGCCTGATCGTCGGCATGGTGGCCAAGTGCGATCCGGCTCGCGCCGAGCTGCGCGGCCGTCGCGTGCAGGAAGTCGTAGCGCAGCTCCCGGGCCGCCACCTGCGTGCCCTGTCCCGTCCGCTCCTGATGCGCCCGCACATCGAGCTGCCCATACGCGCAAGGGACCGCCAGAGCCGCGCAATACTGGCGGACCGTGACGGCCTCCTCGTCCGACGCCTCGCGCAACCCGTGATGGATATGCGCAGCCGTCAGCAGCAGTCCCTCCTGCTCCGCCAACGTATGGAGGATATGCAGGAGCGCGATCGAGTCCGGGCCGCCCGATACGGCGACGAGGATATGCTCGCCGGAGCGCCATAGCCCTTCCCGGGCCGCGCTCGCCAAGATCTGTCCGACCAGTTCGTTCATGTTCCGCTCATCTCCCACAGCTGACTCCTATTCATACCCGATTACAAGCCCGTCCGAATCAACCAAATGACCGAGACGGCAAACAGCACAGCCGACGCCAGCAGCAGACGGCGCATCCAGCGAGGCGCTGCGGTCCGGCGCCGACGGCCCGGCCGATGGGCCAGCCGCTGCCAGGCCGCTGCAGCCTCGCGGCTATCGGCGTGGCCGCCCTGCAGCGCTTTGCGCAGCCAGCCGGCATAGGGCCGCAGCGAGGCATTGCCCTGGATCAGCTTCATCAGCTCCTCCGCGACCCGGTTCTGCGGAAGCAGCGTCCGCGTCAGCTCGGCCAGCCGCTTGCCTTCGAACAGCTGGACGCAGAGTACCGCGTACGAGAACAGATCGTACTGCGGATCTGCGGTGCGCGAGCCCGCGGACCAGTAGCCGCGATCGTAGATCTCGGTGAACTGGCGGACGCTCTTGCCGATTGCCGTGACGCCGCCGTAGTCAACGAGCTGGGCGCGGCCGTAGTCGCCGACGAGCACATTCTCCAGCTTCAGATCGCCGAACACCCACCCCGACGCATGCAGCCCCGCCAGCTTGCCGAGCAGATGGTAGCCGACGAGCGGGAACCACTCGGCGCCCTCCTTATGCAG